>OFEU01000221.1_pt1 | contig 55476 bp, 45 predicted proteins | sample 1521221 | NCBI WGS metagenome assembly OFEU01 (sample SAMN03766357, study PRJEB24113) | microbial mat metagenome | isolation source: enrichment culture HLUCC-O from microbial mat sample contains cyanobacterium... | reverse complement strand
GGGAACAGGGAACAGGGAACAGGGAACAGGGAACAGGGAACAGGGAACAGGGAATCGGGAATAGGCAACAGGCTGGTGGTTGGGGGTTAGCTTAGGCCGATGAGTGCGCCGAGAATGAGTAGACTGCTGATCAGGGCAAACCAGAGAAACTGATTGTCAGAGCGGTTGATTTGGCTGGGGTCGATTGGCTCGGGTTCACGGATGGGGCGGGGTTTAGGACGACGGGGACCGCTGGGGTTGGCGCCTTTGCGATCGCTGGCTTGGGCCACCTCCGCCTCGTTGAGATCGGGAATGCTCACGTTCCACTCGGGCCGAGAGGCCAGGCGCGGGGCTTCTAAAATCGCCAGCAGACGACGACTCTGTTGGCGGGTGGCCCAGTTGGGATGACGGCTGAGTTGACGACACAGGGAAATGGCGGCGGGATAGTCGCCTACGGATTGGTAGGCGGTGACAAGCCAAATTTGAATGTCTCCGCCGAGGGGGCTGGCCCGTTCGATGAGGGCGCTGGCTTGTTCAAGAGAGGTGACGGCTTGGCGATATTGACCCATCTCGAACTGCTCTTTGGCGGTTTCGTAGTTGATGCGGGCTAGGTCGGTTGCTTCGGGGGTACTCACAACGAATGAGAACTGAGGGGACTCGATGGCTGGTTAACCCATAGCCTCGGGGGCTGTCTGGAAACTCGACTCCGGAACTAGACGGGAGAGTTGAGCGTCGCCATCGTATCGCCATAGTACCGCGATCGCCGCAGCTACAACAGGCTCCCGGTGCGATCGCCTAGAGGTGAACGGAAGACCCGAGCAAATTTTTGTCCGTTTTCCGTCCAACCTCTCAAATGAACTGCTATGGTGCTAAGGGGACAATCCCGAATTGCCCAGACTTCTGTTGCAAAGGACGTTAGATACTTGTCCGACGCTTGGCGAATTTCAGACGAAGCATATGACCAGATTGCGTGATTGGATGGTGATTAGCTTAACAGCCGCCATCGCCCTCAATTGTGTTGAGGTTCAAGCCACCCCGAAAGCGTTAGGTAAAGACTTAACCAAACAGACCGTCTCTGACGACGATCGCGCTGTCCCCGAACAGCTCACGGTGGAGCCGTTACAGCCTGAGCCAGTGCCGGCTGAGTCTGCTGGACCTGATTCAGAGTCCCGTCAGGCTCAAGCGTCGCAAGAGCCAAGCGAACCGGATGTGTCTGATTTTCTGCAACCTTCTGAGGCGACGCCAATTGACCCGGATGAGCCGGCCCCGGCGTATCTTGACCCTCATCCCAATTTTCTACGCTTCCCGACCCGGAGTGAGGAGGTCGAGATTGTAGGAACGCAACCGATTAGCCTCAATCAAGCGTTGGAACTGGCGGTTCGTAATAATCTAGAGCTTCAGCAAAGTCGTCTCAATCTCGAACGCAGTTTGGCCAGTTTGCGGGCAACTCAGGCGGACTTGTTTCCCAGTGTCAATCTCTCCTCGAATTTAACCTGGAGTGATTCAGCTAACGCTCGTCTTAGCATCCGCCGCCAGGAAGACACCTTGGGGGAGCGATCGCCGGTCCAAAGCGACGCCACCTCCACCACTTGGAACACGGAACTGAGAGCCAACTATACTCTGTTCGATTTTGGGGGACGCTCGGCCCGGATTGCAGCAGCCGAAGCCCAAGTTCGCAATGCAGAGTTGGACATTGAGCGGCAACTCGAACAAGTCCGGTTACAGGTGAGCGAGGCTTACTACGAGATCCAAAATGCGGATATGAGCGTACAGATTAGTCGCTCAGCGGTGGAAAATGCTCAACAGAGTTTGGATGATGCTGAAGCTTTAGAGGAGGCTGGAGTCGGGACTCGGTTTGATGTCTTACGGGCTGAGGTGCAGCTTGCTAATGATAAGCAAGCCCTTAGTGAAGCCTTAGCCAACCAACGGGTGGCTCGACGACGCTTGGCTCGGGTGTTGAATGTGCCGCAATCGGTGGATCTCGCGGCGGCTGATCCGGTGGATTTGGCTGGAGTTTGGGAGTTGGACCTAGAGGAGACAATTATTTTGGCCTTCCGCAATCGGGCTGAGTTGCAGCAGCAGTTGGTCGATCGCGATATCGCTCAGGAACAACAACGGGAGGTGCGATCGCAGGGCCTGCCACAATTCTCGGTGTTCGGCTCAGCTAACCTCATTGACACCTCGGGCGATGAGGTTGGCGGTTTGACGGAGGGCTATTCAGCAGGAGTCCAGATGCAATGGAGTCTCTTTGATGGTGGCGCGCGGGCGGCTCAGGTGCGCCAACTTGAACTCGAAGAAGAGACTGCAGAAGTCCGCTTTGCTGACGCTCGTAATCAGGTGCGCGTAGAAGTCGAGGAATCTTACTATCAACTCGACTCTCAGCTAGAAAATGTTGATCGAGCTACGGTGGCCCTGGAGTTGGCCGAGGAAAGTCTTGAGTTAGCCCGATTGCGATTTCAGGCGGGAGTGGGAACGCAAACGGATGTCATTGCCGCCCAAAATGACTTAACTGAGGCTCAGGGAAATTTGGTGAGCGCGATTTTGGGCTACAACCGCTCTTTGGCTCAGTTACAGCGTGCTGTCAGTAACTATCCCTTTACTGATGAGATTCAAGAACAGTTCTAGAAGGCGATCGCTGAGCCATCTCGGGCAAAAGCCGGCGAAATCTCGAAAAAATTGGCAAAACTCGGCAAAATCTGGCGACACCTAGTCAAACAGCCTGCCCTAGGTCATCGGCTGCCACAATTTAGGGAGGATTAGTTAACAATATTTTACAAAAACCGTAAAGATTGTTAACATAAAGACACCCCTGAATTGTTGTAAGCCCAACCCACAGATGGAGAGTACCCATGGCTAATATTAAGTTTGTTAACGAGGACTTGGAAATTGTCGCAGCTGATGGTGCAAACTTACGGATGAAAGCCCTTGAAAATAAGGTTGATGTCTATAAAACTTGGGGCAAGCTAACGAACTGTGGTGGCTATGGACAATGTGGTACCTGCATTGTTGAAGTTGTTGAGGGGATGGAGAACTTGTCACCACCGACCGAAACTGAAAAGCGTAAGTTGCGCAAAAAACCTGACAGCTATCGTCTCGCTTGTCAAGTACAAGTTAATGGCGAGGTGAGTATTAAAACCAAGCCATGATATCCTAGAGAAGCTTCATTGTTTAAGATGCTCGAGGCTTTCTATGGAAGTTAATGATCTTGGTTTTGTAGCGAGTCTTTTATTTGTACTCGTGCCTACGGTTTTCTTGTTAATCCTGTATATTCAGACCCAAAGCCGGGAGAGCTAAGCCAACGACACGCCGTGATCGTTTTGGCTCACCCCAGTGTCGCTAAACCCCCAGTTTCTTCGGAAAACTGGGGGTTTAACGTTGGGACTCACTGGGGGAAGAGGGTCGTTAACGGGTCCTTAACGTGCCAGTAACACGGGACAGTTGGCATAGACTCGCACATAGTCCGACAAGGACTGTCCGAGAAGGCGATCGAGATCCGGTAAGGCTTTGGCAATGTTGGGACGGCGATCGGGCGATCCTAACACCAACAGATCGACGTTTTCCTCTTCGGCGATGCGGCAAATTTCCGGGCCAGCTTTCCCGGAGGTGATGAGACTTTTGCTTTGTAAGCCGAGACGTTTGGCTTTCTCGCTGGCGGCTTTCAACACCGGATCGTTCTCAGGGGCCACGTTCTTATCGGGTGGGTTGACGTGGGTTAGCAGCAGTTTGGCATCTTTGAGATCTTTAACCCAAGATAAGGTGAGATCTAAGGACTCTTGAGCCGATTCTGAGGCATCGAGGGCCACCATCACTCGTTTGAGCCGTTTGACATAGACCTCGTCCTTAACCAGTAACATGGGGCGATCGGCCAATTGGAAGACATACTGACTGACGGAGTTTTCCAGAATGGAGACAAGACGACCGAGTCCCCGAGATCCCATGATAATTAAATCGGCGTTTTCCTCTTTGGCCACGTCACAGACGATGGTTTTGGGATCGCCTTGCTTGAGGCGGGGGTTGATCTTACTCGGATCAACTTTAAGAGATTTAACGGCTTGGGCCAGGACTCGTCCCCCTTCTTCGAGCTTCTCGGAGACCAAATCAGCGGAGACTTGAGGGGGAACCACGTGAAGGACTGTAATTTCGGCCCGCTGAATCTCCGGAATCTCCAGGAGCTGGTTGAGCATCTCTTCGCACAACCCCCGTCCGGCGACGGCAACAAGAATTCTTTCAATCATAATTTTGGTATCGGGTATTTACAACAAGTGATGCCAGGGTGTACCGTTCGGCTGCGGTGTCCCCAAAAGTCTGTAACGACACTACCATTAAGGATAAGCCCGTTGACCGGCACAAAATTTGTAGAAATGTAGCGTTTTGAAACGATTTGTGATGCGAAATTCAGAACATCTCCCGACTGGGGCAATCCAAAACCGCGTTGTGGCTGAAGATGGCTTATGGTTCGAGTACCCCGTCCGCGCCCATCCTCACCATACGGATTATGGTGGGGTGGTTTGGCATGGACAGTATATTGCTTGGATGGAGGAGGCCCGTATTGAATGTCTGCGATCGATTGGCATTGATTACGCGGACTTAGTGGCCCTCGGCTGTGAGTTGTTGGTGGTGGAGTTATCGACTCGCTATCACCGCGCCATGCGTCTGGGGGAAACGGCGATTGTGCGAACCTCTATGGAACCGGGGGTAGGGGTTCGCCTCAATTGGGATTACCAAATTGTGCCGATGGAGGGGGGAGATCCCTTTCTCAGTGCGCGAGTGACGTTGGTGACGGTCGATCGCGAGAAAGGTAAAATTATGCGCCGTCTCCCCCCGGTGTTGGATGAGGTCTTTGCTAAGTTGACCCAAACCCCCTAAGGCTCAATCTCAGCCAGTTTGGGCAGCAGTTCCTTGAAGGCGAGACCCCGGTGGCTACAGGCTTTTTTGCGCTCGGGGGACATTTCGGCGAAGGTTTTTTCCTCGGCTTCGACCCAAAAGATGGGATCGTAGCCAAAGCCACCGTCTCCCTGGGGTTGATGGAGGATTTGTCCGGGACAGCAGCCTTGGACGTCCAAGACGATCGCCCCTTGGGGGTTGGCTAGGGCGATCGCGCAGATGAATTGGGCCTGGCGATCGCGACAGTCTTTGAGTTCCCCGAGAAGCCGTTGGATGCGATCGCCATCGCTGGCCCCATAGCGAGCCGAATAGATGCCAGGACGGCCATCGAGGGCATCGACCGCAAGTCCTGAGTCATCGGCGATCGCCCATTGGCCCGTCGCTTTAGCCACAGTAACCGCTTTCAGACGAGCGTTTTCAGCAAAGGTGGTCCCGGTTTCGTCCACCTCGAGATCGGCGGGTTTCAACTGTAAATCCCAGTCCGTATCCTGAAGATACTGCTGCATCTCCTTGAGTTTACCGGGATTTCCGGTCGCAACAATCAGAGTTGTCATTCTTTCATCGGGGTTTCATCGGGGTTTAATCGGGGCTGGTGTGCGTGGATATCGTTCCATGAGCGATCGCACCTGTTCAGCGTGATAGGAACTCCGAGTCAGGGGAGAGGCCACCACCTGCAAGAAACCAATCGATTCCCCATACTCGCGCCAAGCATCAAACTGTTGGGGGCTGATAAACGCTTCAACGCCGAGATGTTTCTGACTCGGTTGCAGATACTGCCCCAAGGTGAGGATATCGCAATCGACGGCCCGCAAATCTTGCATCACCTGACGCACCTCGGCATCTTCTTCTCCGAGTCCCACCATAATTCCCGATTTACTGTAAATCCAAGGGGCCATCTCCCGAGTTCGTTGTAATAACTCTAAACTCCGTTGATAGTCACCCTGGGGACGAGTGCGGCGATACAGACGCGGCACTGTCTCCGTATTATGGTTGAGGACTTCCGGTTGCGCCTCCAGAATGGTCGCCAGGGCCTGCCAATTTCCGCACAGATCAGGAATTAACACCTCAATGGTCGTTCCCGGAGACAGACGACGCACCGCTTCAATGCAGCGGACAAACTGAGACGCGCCTCCGTCGGGGAGATCATCTCGGTTCACAGAGGTAATCACCACATGATTCAGGTTCAGCCGCCGTACCGCTTCCCCGAGATGCTGAGGTTCGTTGACATCGAGAGGCTGGGGTTTCTTCTCGAAGTCAATGTCACAGTAGGGACAGGCGCGGGTGCAAGCCGGCCCCATAATTAGAAACGTTGCTGTCCCGTTGTGGAAGCATTCCCCAATGTTGGGACAAGAGGCTTCCTCGCACACGGTGTTGAGGCTGAGGTCTCGCAGAATCTCTTTAACGTTGCCGACTCGTTGCCATTGGGGGGCTTTGACGCGCAACCAGTCGGGTTTGAGGTTGACTTGCTCCACAGTTAATTTACCTATTGCAAGAGAGGTTGAGGCTTTATTGTACCGTGGGGGAATAGGGAACAGGGAACAGGCAACAGGGAACAGGGGGTATTATGTAACGAAATGTTACAGGAAGTCCTCGACCCTTGACATTCACTTGCAGAATGGTAACAATAGATACAGAAAGATAAATCGTTCATCTCTCCACATCACAAAACTCTGAACGTGTTGGAGCCAAGTGAGGGGAGACGGAAGTAGGGACAACTCCCGAAGGAACGCGCCTCTTTGCACATTTCACGCTTTGGAGGCGGAAACCATGGAACTCACATATCGCGGCATTACCTACAACACCAGTCCCGTTCAAGTCGAAGCAAAAGCCCCCACGGAAGTGGTTGGTAAGTATCGCGGCTTAGATTGGCGCTTCTGCAACGTTCAACCGACGTTGACTCAACAGCCGACCGTTGAACTGAAGTATCGGGGTGTCAGCTATCGCACCGATGAAGCTGGTCAAGCGCAATCAGTCTCAGAACGCTCTCGTCGTTTGATGATGAACAACACTCGTCGCAGCGAACGTCGTCATCTGAGTATGTTGAATCGCTCCTTCGCCGAGTTGGGTGCGTAGTCTCTGACACTCACTCAGTCCCACTTAAAAGCCGCCAGCAGCAACCGTTATAACATTGCTGGTTGATAAGAGAGCCGACCTAGAGATTTCTGGGTCGGCTTGATGCTTTTTGAACCTGTTTGAACATGACTGGGGCTGTTACAGAACTTTAACTTAAAAAATCAGAGACTCGACTGAGGTAACAATTGCTGTCGTTTGGGGGTCAGGCGATCGCAAATTGAGTAGAGTAGATCCAGAGAGACGGGCATCGAGCTGATTCGCTCCGAGACCCAGTTCTCGTCCCTCAGTCCATTCGTTGGAGGCTAGAATACACATCTCATTGTTATCAGTCCTAAAGCGAGCTTCTCAAGAAAACTCGCCACAGCACCCAGCTCAAGACTCACTGATTCCATCTTCACTCACTCGACTCAATCCTGTCGTCCATGGACGATAAATGAGATGGAATTGCCGGATTCTCTAGGCTGGGTGTTGTTTTTGATGTTAACAAATCGTGGGATTTTAGACCTCAATGGATTGTGTAACGTTTAGTTAAATAGCCTTGCATCGGCTCGTGAGGTTCCCTATAGTAGTAATCAGAAGCCAGAAGAAGGCTTCACGACAGATAAACGCAGCGCAGTCCACATTAGTAAACGAGGTAAATACGCTGTTAACTCTAACATCTGTCCGATTCCCAAACACAACGGCATCCGCCCAAGCGACTGACACTTCCTCCAATTAACTGACTGGGAGCAACACAGCACAATAGTCTTCGAGCTTAGTCTTCGAGCTTAGCCTTCGATCTACTGTATTCGCTGCGTCTCCAGAGAGTCTCAACTGATATGAGGAAATCACTCGTCCGACTGGTCTGGGTGCCGTTGTTGTTTGCTGCTGTTGTTTGCTGCTATTGTTGACTGCGATCGCCACCGCAGGGACACCCTCCTCAGACAACGCCTCAAAACAACGCCTCAAAAAAATTTTCGATCTTTGTATCAACCCGCACCAAAGTCTGGTATGATACTAAACCGTTGCCGAGATGAGGCCCCGCCGTCATCTCTTTAGCAACATCCCCATCAGGGGCGGTTAGCTCAGCGGTAGAGCGCCTGCCTTACAAGCAGGATGTCACTGGTTCGATCCCAGTACCGCCCATATCTTGTGACTCTACATCCAAATCCAGGTCAAGCTGTTACCGGCCGGGTAGCAGCCGTATCGGTTGTCCCCAACTTGAGTCTAGTCTAGGCGATCGCGCCCCGACCAGAACCGGATTCCCCGACTCATCGACTGCTAACCGTTCCGCCTCCACAAGTTGCACGGCGGACGTTGGTGTAGGAGCCTCCTGTAGATTGGCAGTAGCCGCCGTATCCGTCCCCTCAGACAACGACTCAGAGAACTCCTCAGACACCTCCTGGGGGAACGCCTGCCAATCTTCCCAGAGAACCTCTCCCGTCGTCGCCTCCCAGGGATGACGCAGCAGGCCTCGTCGTCCAGTAAGCACAAAACGACTCTCCCCCGTATCACAAGTCGAGAGCATCACCGGGTTAGAAATGGGTCTGGGTAGAGACACCAAGGCCCCCGACAGATTGACCGTGGGGACATTGATGCTGACCTCGCCACTAAACTCAGGGCCGAGGAGAGAACTGGCCGTAATATCGCTATGTTCCGTTAGGGAGTCGCGAAATTCAATGCCAAACATTCCCTCCGCCGTAATGCGAACCTGTCCGCCGCGACCTTCGAGAGCGTTGGCGGTAATATCACTATTGCCCGAAGCCAGCAAAGTGCCAATATCTAGGCTAATGTTGCCCCCGTCAGCGGTTCCGGCATTGGTATTGATGCTGCTGCCGTTGTCTAATTGTAGATGTTGCGATTGCACCCGAATATCTCCCCCAGGACCCGAAACCGTCTCGGCATTAAAGGTACCGCCGCTATCTAAGAGAATCTCAGCAGCCGTCACATCCAATACCCCAGCCGCACCCCGGCCGAAACTGCGGACATCGAATGCGGCCTCGTTGCGAACGACAATGCGATCGCTCCAAACGCGGATATCTCCACCAGACCCCGTCGCATCTGGGCGAAAATCTTGCCGGCCCGAGGTTGAGGAAAATGCGCTAGTTGAGCCAAAGATGGGGGCTTGACCGAATACCTGAATCTCATTAGCCGTGACCCTGAGCGTTCCCGCATCAGCCGGCCCAAAAGTTTCCGTGGAGAAACCCGCTCCATCTTGGATAACGATACGAGGACTGTTGATCGTGACATCACCCGAGGGAAAGCGGCCAACGGTTGCGGTACTAACACCACTCCCAAAGGTCCCATCCTCAGACAGTCCCCTCAAGTACAGGGATTCTCGGGCCTCAATGGTGATATTTCCTCCCAAACCGCCTTCTGTGACGACCACACTCGCCAAAAATCCGCCGGTATTGGAGGAGATTGTGCCACCGGCTACTCCTCTCAGATGAGTGGTGACCAGGTGAATATCCCCGGCGGTCCCCGTTCCGAAGACGGAGTTGCTGAAAATTCCCGTAGGAATGAAACTATCAACACGGGTATTGATGATGTCAATAGTATCGTTAGCTGCAACAGTAATCTGACCGCTGTTGCCATCGCCAAAGGTCACTCCAGCAATCACTCCCCCATCACGAAGGCTTAAAGTCCCGGTTTGGATGCCCATATCCCCGGCAGACCCCTGACTGTTGGCCAGGCTGAGGTTCAACATCCCTGATTCATGTAAATCCAGAGTTCCGGCCACCTCAATCGCGAGATCTCCGCCGAAGGCCTCGCCCCAAACCACCTGATCGATGATTGAGCCATTTTGCAGAGTTAGATCCCCATCCGTTATCAAGCGAATGTCCCCAGCGCGACCGGATACCGCCCGAGAAAAGATCCCCGTGATGACATCGTTCGGTTGCAGGCCCGCGCTGGCCATGGCCATTAAATGCTGATTGAACTGGTTAAAGCCGCCCCCTGTCAGGGTAATTCCCTCCCTGGCCTCAATCGTAATCGCGCCTCCTTGGCCTGGAGTTGTTCTCTGACTGATCAGGGCCGAATTGCCGCTGATGCGGACTTGTTGCGCCTCAATCCGCACCTCGGGGCCATTCTGGGAGAGGATGCGGGAGCCACTATCTAGGTTAACGGTGTTGTCCATGGCGATCGCGATCGTCCCAGACCCCGATGAGACCAACTGCGCCCCCTCACTCATCTGTAAGTCATGGCCCAACAGGCGAATGTCCCCTCCCTCCAGAGACGCTCCTTGAGTGAACTCAATGGGTCCGAAAGATGTCGCCGTGACATCCGCCACCCGTCCTTGGCCATCAAGATAGACAACGCTTCTGGGGCCAAAACTGCCCAATTCCACAGTTTGGGGCGAACGCATCCGTCCCCCATTTAGCTGCACTGCGCCCCCCAACAGGCTCAGTTGTGCCGTGTCTAAGCCTCTGACCGCTCCTTGACGATTGAGGGCCACCGAGCGATTGCTAATCGTCCCAGGGGTTTCACCAAACTGAAGGCCCGTAGGAACCGAAAGAGTCAATAGGGGTGCATCTTGAGAGGAGGTTGTCCCCCAACTGCTACCATCGGCAAATTGGATCTCTGCGGCGGTGGTGGCCAGAAAACTCCCGCCAATGGACAGCCGCGCCGTTTCACCAAAATGAATCCCATTGGGGTTCATGAAAATCAAATTGGCCGTTCCGTTAGCACTGAGTTGTCCATCGAGGTGAGAGGGAGTTGAGCCGGTGACGCGGGTAATAATGGTGGCAATGGCGGGACTATTATCAACGTGAACCGCAACAGATTCGGGAATGGAAAACTCCCGAAAACTGTGAAATAAGATGTCGTTGGCGACAGTTCCTCCCTCAATACGGACTTGATTGCCCTGACGCAGCGATCGCGATGGACCAGATAAGGTCTGATCCGGCTCAATCTGGGCCAGGGTTGGCCCCATCTCCAGGAAACTTAGGGCTATCAGTCCCCCGAATAGACTAGCACTGAGCAATGGTCGAGACATACCGTGAATCGGTTGTAGTTTGCCTGGGCCAAATTTCACCCTCACTGACACGCCGATTGAGATGACCAGGAGGGCGGCGTTGCGCCAATCAGCACCGGCATTCCAGACTCATTTACCTGCAACCCCTGGGCCTCAACGAATTGGGGCGTTGAGTTGGAGGCGGGGCGTTCTGCGCTCTGTGAGGGCAAGTCCGGTAAGGCTCGCCAATCTTGCCATAGTCGTTGTCCCGTCAGAGGTTGGCGGGGGTCTGCCGGCTGGCCACCTCGTCCCGTGACTACAAAACGACTGTCCACCGCGTCACAATTTGAGGCAATTAGGGGATCGGCAATGCGATTGGGTAGGTCAACTAGGGCGGCGGAGAGATTCACGTTGGGACTGTTAATCTGCACCTCACCACTAAACTCAGGACCCAGTTCGGAACTGGCGGTAATATCACTGTCTGGGGTGAGAACGTCCCGAAATTCTGTGCCGAAAATTCCCTCAGCCGTGATGCTAACTCGACCGCCGCGACCTTCTAGGGCGTTGGCGGTAATGTCGCTATTTTCCAGAGCCACTAGGGTAGCGGTATCTAAGATAATGTTACCGCCATCGGTCGTCCCGGCATTGGTGTTGATGCTACTGCCATTGCGCAGTTGCAGGGTTTGCGATCGCAGCTCAATGTTTCCCCCTAACCCGGAGACAGTTGCTGCATTGAGACGTCCACCTCGATCTAAACGAATGTCGGAACTCTCAATTTCCAAGGTTCCGGCATTCCCAGAGCCAAAACTCTGAACGTCTAAGACGGCCCCATCACGGACCCGTAAGCGATTGACATTCAGCCGTAAATCACCGCCATCTCCCGTGGAAATGCGGCCTAAATCCTCCCGGCCCGAGGAGGCGGAGACTAAGGTGGGAAATCCCGTCAGGGGCGATCGCCCAAACATCTCCATCTCGTTGGCGATAATGGTCAAACTTCCCCCATCTCCTCCAGCGGTGGCCGCCGTGGAAATAATGCCTCCATCTCCCACTTCCAGGCGATCGGTCCGTAGGGTTAAATCCCCGGCCGGAAAGCTGGTAAAGCTCGTTGTCGACGGACCACTGGTAAACAGGCCTCCGGGAGCAGCGCCAATCACCTGAATTAACTCGCTGGCTTCAATGGTGACATTGCCACCGGGGCCGCCAAAGCCGATAAACACAACCCCAGAATTGGAGCCAATTACCCCACCCCCTTCATTGAATAATTGACGGGTTTGCACGCGAACATCACCGGCGCTCCCAGTGCTAAAAACTGACCCGGTGAGAATCGCCGTCGCTAAGACCGCATCCCCCCGCGATTCGGTCAATTCCACCCGGTCTTGAGTGATTACCTCAATGGAACCGCCATCACGACTACTGGTGGTTAAGCCAATCAGAAAGCTACTTTGACTCATCAGCAGATTCTCGGCCCTGACGGTTAAATCGCCACTGCTGGCCTGACTGCCGTTCTCTGTGATATTGAGCAATCCTGAGCCAATCAGCCGCATATCGCCGCCGATATTGACGTTGATATCACCGCCGACGGCACTCTCAAAGGCCGAGGTTAAAATCAATGCCCCTTCGTTGGCTTGTACGTCTCCCGAGGTCTCAAGGCGGATATCGCCCCCCCGGCCGCCGGTGGTCAGGGAAAATAGGCCGGTAGTGCGCTGATTGGGGTTGACGCCGCTGGTGGTAATTTCAGCGACGAGGCCGTTGAGAACGGCAAAACCGGGTCCTTGTAAGTCAATGGACTCGCCCACTTGTAAGTCAATGTCACCGCCGTCTCCACTCCCGAGGGTGAGGGACTGAACATAGCCTGCACCGGCGAGGCGGAAGCGATCGGCATTAATGAGGATATCGCCCCCGCGTCCTGAAGCGAGAGTGTTACTCTCGACGGTGGCGAAGGGGAGTTGACTGCCGCCAATGACGATATCTTGGGCGTTGAGGCGAATGTCACCTCCCTCGGCGGGGCCGGGATTGATGGAGGCGACGGTTGATCCTTCTAAAATTTCGATTTGTCCGGCGTTGAGGCTGAGGGGTCCCCCGGTGAGCGATCGCAGGTTGGCCCCGTTGACTAAGGAGATGCGATCGCCCTGGAGTTCTACGTTACCGCCGGAGACTCCCCCGCCATCGAAGACAATGGCCCCACCGACAAAGGTCAGGTCAGGGGCGCTGAGTCCTACAATCTCCCCAGTAGGATTAGGCTGTTGGGCGCGATTGATAATGGGACCGGGGGCCTGGCCAAGTTGAACGCCTAGGGGGGCTGATACGAGGAGGAGGGGGGGAGTCTCTGGGGCGATCGCATTGAATTGGCCCCCTTCAAAGTCAATGGCCTCGGCGGTGGTGGCTAAAAATGCCCCTTGAAGATTGAGTTGAGCGGTTTCAGTAAAAACGATACCGTTGGGATTGATTAAGACTAAATTGGCCAGACCTCCGACTCCCAAGGTTCCAGAAATCGTTGAGAGGGTGTTGCCGGTTACACGGGTGATAATCTGTTCAACTCCTAGGGGATTACGAAATTGAACCGATTGACCCGTGTCTACATTAAACTCTTGAAAGCTATGGAAGAGATTGCCGCCCCGTTGCGCTCCCCCTTCAATGGCTTGGTTGGGACCGTCGGGAATCACCTGGGAGGCTTCGTCCCCTAAACTAGCATCGGGGATGAGTTGGGCCTGGGCAATGGGTGTTGTGATCAAGGGGGTAATAAGCGGCATTAAGGCGCTAATACTGAAACCGGCCCAAGTTAAACAAGACTTAAAACCAAGCGGGAACTGAGGTGGTGTTTTCATTCAAAAGTGTCCTCTTTTGGGACATTTCAATGTGAACAGACGAGAACTGGCAATGGTCGGAAAACCAATAAATATACGATGTTTTGCGTCCTAATTTAAGTGGCTGTTTGGCAGCGAATAGACCTCTCGTGCCAGTTCTATAACCTTGCCGATTCAGACTCGAATCAACACAAATTCTAACTCATTTTAACTCAAGGGAAGATCGGGTCCGACCGGAACAATTCCGGTGGGATTGATGGAGTTATGACTGCGATAATAATGAGTCTTAATATGCTCAAAATTGCAGGTCTCTTTAACGCCGGGATGGTGATAAATCCGTTTCACATGGTTCCAGAGTTGGGGATAGTCCCAAATATGGCGGCGGTTGCATTTGAAATGACCGTAGTAAACCGCATCAAAGCGAATCAGGGTGGTAAACAGGCAAATGTCGGCTTCCGTGAGGCGATCGCCGCAGAGATAGTCCTGTTCTCTCAACACTGACTCCCAATGATCTAAGGCCGCGAATAGCTCATTGACCGCGTCCTCATAGGCGCGTTGAGTGGTGGCAAATCCGGCTCGATAGACGCCATTGTTAATTGGCTCATAAATTGCGTCAAGGGTGTGATCAACACGCTCCTGGAGGTCTTGGGGGCAGAAATTGCGATCGCCATCCTCAATGTTACCGCCAGGGAAAAATGCCCGATCGAGCATTCGTATAATCTCACGGGATTCGTTGTTGACAATGGTCTGCTGCTGTTTATCCCATAAAATAGGAACCGTAACCCGGCCCGTCATCTGAGGATCGACCTTGAGATAGAGATCTCGAACATAGGTGGTTCCATTGACGCGATCGGGGATACAGCCGGGAGCCTCGGAGAAAAACCAGCCGTCGTCTCCCATATAGGGATCAACCACAGAAATACTAATGGCTTGCTCTAAGCCCTTTAACGCCCGCATAATCAAGGTGCGATGAGCCCAGGGACAGGCGTAACTCACATAGAGATGATACCGTCCCGCCTCGGGGGGAAAGCCTTGTTCTCCATCCTGAGTAATCCAGTTGCGAAAGCGAGTGGGGGGACGTAGGAATCGCCCTTGCTCGTCGTCTTGCTGACGCTGACTCGTCCATTGTCCATTCACTAATTGTCCCAAGGCCATGATGTTTGCTCCGCAACAGTCTGATACGAGATTCGCTGATACTACGAGACTACCGAGTATTAAGTTCCTTGAGCAACCGACTTCCGATGCTTGGATTGAGCAGGCGATCGCCCATCTCGATACCATACTCCTCGATCACTCCCATTGTGAACGCAAGGCGGCGGCGAATGCCCTGAATTTGATGTGTCGCTATCCCTCCGATGGGCCGCTGTTGCGGGAACTGACGCGGTTGGCGGAGGAGGAACTGGACCATTTCCGCCAGGTGAATGATATTTTACAGGAACGGGGGATTCCTTTAGCGCCGTTAAATGCGCCTCCCTATGCTTCGCAGCTCAAGCGGCAATTGCGCCATAATGAACCCGAGCGTAAACTAGATTTGTTGCTGGTCTCGGGGTTGATTGAGGCGCGATCGCACGAACGTCTCGGCCTGTTAGCCACTCATTTACCGGATCGGGATTTGGCGGAATTTTACCGCAGTTTAATGGCGTCGGAAGCCCGTCACTACGGGATTTTCTGGCTTTTAGCTAACAACGAGTTTCCCCGAGATGTGGTCAACAGTCGCCTCAGAGAACTGGCTCAGGCGGAGTCGGCAATTTTAGCGACGTTGCACCCGCAACCGCGCATTCATAGTTAGACGCATCGTTAGACGCATTGTTAGACGCATTGTTAGACGCATTGTTAGACGCATTGTTAGACGCATTGTTAGACGATCACAGTTCAACACTTTCGGGCCGGTGAGTTTTGAGTTCATCCCCTCCTGAACCGCCTAAACCGGATTCTCTGGGAAAATTGACCCCAGAACAGGAGCGACAGGTACAACGTTGGCAACGGTTCGCGTCCTCCAATTCCTCCCGTCGTGGGGGGTTTCCCTGGCGTTTGCTGGCTTGGGGGTTGGGGATTTGGGCCGGTTTTCTCCTGGCGGCGATCGCGGCCTTTATCCTCCTGAGTCATCCTCGTTATGTGGGGGTGAGACAAGAAGAACCTCGCGATCGCCCTTCTCCCTGGTTAGGAGTGGTGATCGTTGTCAGTTGTGTCGGCGGAAGTCTGTTGTTAGCCCATTGGCTGGAGATACAACGGCGACGCTAGTGGTGACAGACCGGAGGATTGGATGACTCAAATGCTCGACGTTACCGACATCTCGATTAGAATTAGGTTAATCTATGCAAAGCTGCTGTTTAATTCTACCTTGAGCTAGGCGATCGCCATCATGAAGTTCCCGAATGCGGGCAATATTCTGACGACACTCATCCAAGGTGATGGTGTCGGAGGGTTAGCCCGCCGTGTTGAAGGCTTAGAAGCCCATCAATTTATTAGTTTGCTGGATTTCATCACCGCAGAATTTCAGCAATATACTCGGGCGATCGAATTTCTCAATGACAGCACCCTAGAAACGATCCTCGAAGAACTCCTCGATGCGTTTACCCTCAAGATTGGGCAGATTTTGAAGGCCCAACGCACGACGATTTTTCTTCTCGATGGCGATCGCCAGCAACTCTGGTCTAAGGTTACCCTAGCGGATGGAACCTCCAAAGAACTGCGGCTTCCTTCCAATGTGGGGATTCTTGGCCAAGTAGCCAGCACCGGAAAAGGAGTCACCGTCGCCACACCTCAAGAACATCCCCTGTTTAACAAAGAAGTGGATGAATTTTCCGGCGATCGTGTCCATAACTTGCTCTGCGCCCCCATTTTTAGTAGCAAAGATCGCCAGCAAGTGATGGCGGTCGTTCAGCTACTGAATCAGACGGATCACGAACAATTCACGGAAGATGATCTAACCACTTTTGATAAATTCTCCGACACCATCGGGATCATTCTCGAAAGTTGTCAATCCTTTTATCGAGCTGCTCAAAATCAACGAGGTGTCGCGGCTCTCCTCAATGCAACGACTTCTCTTGGGCAAAGTTTAGACCTAGAAACCACCTTGAGAACGGTTATGGATCAGGCTCGACAACTCCTCAAGGCTGACCGTAGTACCTTATTTCTTTTGGCTGAAGAAAGTCGTGAACTTTGGACTAAAATTGCCAAAGCTGACGGCAAAACGATGATGGAAATTCGCATTCCCAGTAACAAGGGAATTGCGGGGTATGTTGCCTCTACGGGTAAACCATTAAACATTTCTGATGCCTACGAAGACCCCCGGTTTGACCCCTCCACTGACCAAAAAACGGGCTATATTACCCGTAACATCCTTTGTATGCCCGTCTTTAATTCCGAAGGGGTACTCATCGGTGTTACTCAACTGATTAACAAGTACCAGGGGAGCTTTACTCGCTCCGATGAATTTTTCATGGAAGCGTTTAATATCCAGGCAGGAATTGCCCTGGAAAATGCTCAACTATTCCAAGATGTTAACGTTGAAAAACAATATCAAAAAGATATCCTACAAAGTTTATCCGATGCCGTAATCTCTACGGATATGCAGGGTAAAATTGTCACCATCAATGAAGCGGCATTGGAGTTATTAGGATGTCCCATTAAGTCTGGAACAGGTAAATATCATCAGCGGGTTTGGGAAGAAAGTTTAATCGGCTGTTTTGTCTGGGAAGCGATCCCTATCGAAAGCCTAAAGTTTCGCCTCGAAGACAGTTTATCTCATGCGGCACGTCATTATGTCCCCGAGCAAAATGTCGTTTTAGGGATTTATACGATTTCTGAAGCGAATATCCTCGATGAAACGGCTATTGAACCTGATATTAAAACCTTAGAAGAGGATATCGATAGTATCGAACTGCCACTCTATCTTTTAGCAACCCTGGAAAGCGAAGAACCCGAAACCTATCGTATTTGGTACGGCAGTACCCTCAAGCATATCAAACATCCGACCCGGATTCCCAAAGCCAAAGTCTCTTCCGTTGAACGCAGTATTAATTTAACGGTAACGCCGTTAACAAACCCCGAGGGAGGTGTACGAGGAGGATTGGTGGTTCTCGAAGATATCAGCCGCGAGAAACGCATGAAAACGGCCATGTATCGCTACATGACACCCAATGTCGCCGAACAGGTGATGGCGTTGGGGGAAGATGCCTTAATGGTGGGAGAACGTAAGGATGTCACGATTCTCTTCTCTGATATTCGTGGCTATACCACCATGACGGAAAACTTGGATGCGTCGGAGGTTGTGACGCTTCTCAATCAATATTTTGAGACGATGGTTGAGGCGGTGTTTAACTTTGAGGGAACCCTCGATAAGTTTATTGGTGATGCCTTAATGGCAGTATTTGGGGCACCACTTCCGTTAACGGAAAATCATGCTTGGATGGCCATTCGTTCTGCACTCGATATGCGTCGCCGTTTGGCGGAGTTCAATGAACATCGAATTATTGACAATCAGCCCAAAATTCGTATCGGAATTGGGATTAGTTCTGGAGAAGTAGTCTCGGGAAATATCGGCTCTCAAAAACGCATGGATTATACGGTAATTGGTGATGGGGTCAATTTGAGCGCCCGTCTGGAAAGTCTAACGAAGGAATACGGCTGTGATATTATTTTGAGTGAGTACACCTATAATCTTTGTGCCGATCGCATCTGGGTTCGCGAGATTGACAAAATTCGCGTCAAAGGTAAGAAAACCGCGAGTAGTATTTATGAATTGATTGATATTAAAAGTAATGATTTAGACCGAGAAACGACGAAATTTTTGCATCTCTATAAAGTAGGACGAGAAGACTATTTAGGGCGTAATTTTGAGCAGGCGATCGCCTGTTTTGAAGCTGCCTTACAACTTCGCCCGGAGGATAAACCCTCACAAATTCTCTTAGAAACATCGCAACAGTATCTCCTCGATGAACCCCCGCCAGACTGGGATGGAGTGAGAACGATGACTCATAAATAAATACTTTTTGCTGCTCAGGGTTGGCTGAGGTTGCCACACTGACTGTCTTGATAAAAGTGTCTGAATAAAAGTGTCTGAATAAAAATGAATATCTCAAGATGTGATACCCGAGAATGTACCTGTTTGAAAATTTGATCACCGAGCAATTTAGTTTTTCCTCCTACTCTAAATATAGCAATCGAAGATTGCCTGATTGACACTCTGAAGGATACTCTGAGTTGGAAGAGAATCTCCTACCTCTTTCCCCTCTTGGGAGGGGCAGGGGTGGGTTCTCCCCTCCTGGGAGGGGTTAGGGGTGGGTTATGCCTCTTGCCTCTTGCCTCTTGCCTCTTGCCTCTTGCCATCCCCTCTTGGGAGGGGTTAGGGGTGGGTTATGCCTCTTGCCTTCTTGTCCCCTGTTTTTTGTCCTATTCAGACCAACTTTTGCTATATAATGACTCAGCTTCGAGAACTCATCCCCGAACCGATTACCGCCGAAAGTTTTGCCCCCTATGGCCAACTGATTACCCCCCAAGATGATAGCAAACCCTTTGACGAGCAAGATGCTCAGTTAGAGTTGAGTCAGGGACAACCTCGCTTCTATCTGATGCGACTGCATCATCGCGGCTATCGCTTTGACAAGATTACCCGTCATGAGCGTTGCAGCCAATGTTTAGGGTCCTTACAGGGACAAAACTGGTATCTGGCGGTGGCCCCTCCCACTCAGGGCAACTGCCCCGATACAACGCGCCTCAAAGCCTTCGCAATTCCCGGAACCTGTTTTGTGAAGTTACATCCCGGAACTTGGCACGCTGGCCCCTATTTTGAGGCGGAAACGGTAGATTTCTATAACCTGGAACTGACGGATACCAATGTGACAGATCACTTCAGTTACGATTATGGTGAGAAGGATGGGGTGGAGTTTGCGATCGCCCCTAACTCGTCCCCAACTCACCCCTAACTCGCCCCTAACTCGCCGCTAACCCATCCTGGCCATGACTCAGACAGTGACCGTCTCCGACTCATTGCAGGCGTTAATTGAACAGGCCCTAGAGGCGGGACTGTTGCCGTCGCCACCGCAAACCTGGACGGAACTGCTGCAACACCTGCCCTACAAAACCCTCATCAACGCCTGTCAGGAGAGTCACGTCGGGAAAACCCTCCCCAGTGCCTTCTATGTCCATTGCAGTGCTGTCGCTGCCCTCCCGTTGCCCCTACGCCTCTATGAAGGCTACGCCGCCGCTGGGGTTGAGAACTTAGACAACGCCACTCTCGTCAAGTTCTCCCTCAGCCAGCCGCAACTCTCCTATTTGTCCTATCCTGACTTTGATACAGACCCCCACCCCGCCCTCGTACAAAGTATTCTCGTCAACTTGCGACAGGGAACGGTGAGTTGTCGCAATTACCAAGACTCCAAAAATCCGCCGATTTTGCATCGTAAGGAAACCTTTGTTCAACCGAGTTATCCCGGTTACGAGCAATTCCAGACCCTGACGCAACAGGAAGAAGCCCTCGGACTCCTTGATAATACCCGCCACATCGGCACTCGCAAGAATTGGCAACGCTATTTACAGGATGTGGGGGTGGAGATTCAGGGCCATCAGGTGACGCGGCGTTCGGTGGAGAATCCCGTTAAATCCCGGATTGCACGCCATCGGGCGGCGATGATGCGTCATGATTTGTCTCGTCCGATTAAGTTGGCCCTAGAAGCGGGGTTGTTAACACCTGAGATGACCTGTTTTGACTATGGTTGCGGCTATGGGGGAGATGTGGAACGGCTACAACAGCGGGGACTCACCGCCCAAGGTTGGGACCCCTATTATGCCCCGGAAACGGCGTTGCAGCCGGCGCAATTTGTCAATTTGGGTTATGTGATTAATGTGATTGAAGATCCTCAGGAACGGCGGCAAGCCTTGCAGAAGGCTTGGGCGTTGACGGAGGGGGTGTTGCTGGTGGCGGCCCAGGTGTTGGTGCGTGATCGCGATGAGGAGGATGTTGTTTATGGTGATGGGGTGGTGACGCAGCGGGGAACCTTTCAAAAGTATTATGAACAGGAGGAGTTGAAAGCCTATATTGATGGGGTGTTGGCGGTGGATGCGCTGCCTGTGGGGTTGGGGGTGTATGGGGTGTTTCGCGATCGCCAACAGCAGGAGCAATTTCGCGCCTCTCGCTTCCGTTCTCGCAGCCAAACCCCCCGTGTGCGCGTCTCAGTTCAGCGGTTTGAGGAATGTCGAGATACCTTGGAACCCCTGATGCAGTTTTTCAGCGATCGCGGCCGCCTCCCGAAACCCACGGAGTTAGCTGAAGAAGCCGATATTATTGATTTATTTGGCAGTGTGCGTCGGGCATTTCGCCTGGTATTGCAAGCCACTGATGAGGCGGATTGGGAGGACATTTCTGAACGTCGCCGCCAAGAATTGTTGATTTATTTAGCTCTAACGGCTTTGGGCGATCGCCCCCGGTTTAGTGAGTTAACGCCAGCCATTCAATATGATGTTCGTGCCTTTTTTGGTAATTATAAACAAGCCCTCATGGCGGCGGATTTAATGTTATATGGATTGGGGAGTTTAGAGCGGTTAGGGAAATTGTGCGATCGCAGTGAGGTTGGGCAGCGATCGCCCAGGGGCTTAACGGTGCATATCAGCGCCTTCAACCACCTCGACCCCATTTTACGTCTCTACGAAGGTTGCGCCAGCCACACCATCGGCAGAATGGACGATACGACCCTCATCCAATTCCATACCCAACGCCCCAAAATCTCCTATTTTTACTGTCCAGACTTCGACACCAACCCTCATCCTATTATTAAAACTATCATGCAAATCGACCTACAAGATTTGCGCGTCCATCGCTATACCTACGAACTCTTTGAAAACCCCTTTATTCTGCACAAAAAAGAAGAACTTGTCACCCCAGACTATCCCCAATACGAACGTTTTGCCCGACTGAGCCGACAAGAACAAAAATGGGGACTCCTCGACAACCCCGAAGCCATTAGACGATATCGACAATGGTTAAAGTGCCTGAAAGCCAATGGCGCAGAACTTCGGGGTCATCGCGTCTATTGGCGTAAAGATGTTGACCCCTATCAGAAACGAGTCATCCAAGCCCGTAAACAGCGGTCTAAGCCTTAGGTTAGCCATGATATCCAGACATTCCTCTTGAAAAGCATAGGTCTTTGCTCCACCATATGAAGATATGACGAAGATGAGTTGATTTCCCCGATTCCCGGTCATCGCCGGTCAGCGGGCAGCCTTCCACGTCAACGTAGCAAGCTCAATCATTCTGTATGCAATTCGGACCTCAATTCGGACCTTTATTCGACCAACAGTGGTACATCTACAACGATGGTCAGGAGGGTCGCACCCCCAGGGTTGACCTGAATTTGATTGACCACGACCCCAATACATCCGATGTTTGGGACGACTACAGCGGTGAGGGTGTCAGCATCGGCGTCGTTGATTCAGGCGTACAAGCCACCCACGAAAATCTTATCGAAAACTATGACTTTGACCCAAGTGGGTTAACTCCCCCGTACGACCCCAGCGAAGCGATACCAGTCCCCGACCTCGCCGGGCCTGCCCATGGAACTGCCGTTGCCGGGATTATTGCTGGGGACAACAATGGCATCGGTACAACGGGAGTTGCCCCCAACTCCAAGATTACCGGGTTTCGTCATGCCGACCTTGAACAGACAACTCGCCCCCTCATCAGTCAACAGGCGTTTGATATTTCCAATAATAGTTGGGGGCGACTTAATCCCTTTGCACATAACTTTGAGACTCTACCCGAATTAGAAGAAGCACTTGAGGTTGGGATTACCCAGGGTCGTGATGGTCTAGGAACTGTCTTCGTTTGGGGAGCCGGCAATTCGCGGGAAGAGTTAGGGCATCACGCGAACTATAACAATCTAACGAACTCTCGTCACACCATCGCCGTGGCCGCCATCGACGGTCAAGGAATTGCCGCTCCCTACAGTAGTCAGGGGGCGAATCTGCTGGTGTCTGCCTTTGGAGATGGGGATGGAGAAGAAATCCCAGGAACCATTGCCACCACTGACTTTATGGGGATTGAGGGCTATAATCCAAAGCGACACGGATATCCGGATAATACCCCCAACCTGAACTACACCAAGCGGTTTGATGGCACCTCTGCCTCTGCTCCCATGGTCTCCGGTGTGGTGGGGTTAATGCTCGAAGCCAATCCCCATCTCGGCCATCGGGATGTGCAAGAAATTCTCGCCTATTCCGCACGACAAAATGACCCCACTCACGACGATTGGCAGTTCAATGGTGCCGAGAATTGGAATGGTGGGGGTCTCCATGCCAATCATGACTATGGCTTCGGTCTGGTGGATGGTCATACCGCCGTCCGTTTAGCCGAAAGTTGGACGTTGCAAAACACCTGGGTTGACCAACCCTCACAACGCACCCAGGTCAATGAAGCCAGTCTAGTTGAGAGTTCTGATGCGGCGGTCGAGATTCCCGATGGGGCAACCGTTTCTGATAGCATTACTCTTCCGGAAGGCTTGGAACTGCAACAGACGGAGATTGCCGTGGATGTCTCCCATGAGGCAATTGAAGATTTGGTCATCACCCTCACCTCTCCCTCGGGAACCGAGAGTGTGTTATTTGACGGCTCCCAACTGGAGACCATCACCTTAGCCGAAACCGATGAGATGGGAAATCCGCTAAAGGTTCCCTTCGCCGAATTTCGTGATAATCCTCAGGCCTTTACGGAGGACCCCGGCTTTATAGAACTGGGTGAGTCTTACCAAGATGGCATTGATTTCACCTTCTCCAGTACCTTCAACTGGAGTGAAACCAGTGAAGGAGAATGGACCTTAACCATTGAAGATGAGGAATCTGGCACAGGGGGAACACTCAACAACTGGGATTTAGGGGTCTATGGTGATGAAATGACCCCCAATGAAACCTACATCTATACGGAGGAGTATGGCCAGTTAAATGACCCCGAGCGTCAAGTTCTGAGTAATCCCGAGGGAACTCATACCATCAATGCTGCCGCCATGCGTTCCGATAGTCTCATTGACATCAATCCAGGTGCAACGGGAGTCTTGGCAGGTCAACCTCTGACCATTGATGAGAATACCCAGATTGAAAACGTCTGGGGAGGAGATGGCAATGATACCCTCTTGGGCAATGAGGACGATAATCGGCTCATCAACCGCCGAGGCGATAACCTGATGTGGAGTGAGGCAGGAGATAACCTCATTGAAGGGGGACAGGGCAACGACACCCTAATTGGGGGGTCTGGTCAGGATACCCTAACGGTAAGCCAGGGCGATAACCTCTTCATGGGGGGGGCCGGCGATGATGTGATTGAGGCCGGTGGGGGCAATGATACCCTCTTTAGCGGTCAGGGAAATGATGTCCTTATTGGAGGGGATGGCGATGATGTCCTCTCGGGAGATTTAGGGGATGATGTACTGACTGGTGTTGGTGGCAATAATACCTTTGTCCTGCGTTCCAATGGTGGGGAGAATGTGATTACTGACTTTAACGCCGAGACTGACCAAATTGGCTTAGCCGATGGTCTGACTCAAGAGGCACTTACCATTAGCCAATCCGGGGCTGACGCCATCCTGGAAGAAGGAACGGAAACCCGAGCAATTCTCGATGATGTGGATTCGAGCCTGCTAACCCCAGACCAGTTTTTGATGATGGATTGGTGACCTTTGTGGCGGTGACGGTTGCCCAAACCCCTCATGACCATTGACGAGACTCTTTAGGACGATTACAATGCGGGGGAGATATTCACTGACTTCAAACCTTCGCTGCGTAAATCGTCCGTCAGTCGGTGGTCTCTATCCCTAACATCTCCGGTAAATCCTTAGTTTTTCTCCTTGGAAATTAAGCTTTTACCGTTGTCAATCCGGTCGGTGCGCTGTTGACGCACCGCCTTTTTGCTTCGCTTTTTTCTAATTCCTGAGAGATAGGGGTGACTATGCAACTACCGAATGACCCGCTGTTTTCTCAACAGTGGTACCTTTACAACACCGGTCAAGGGGGGCGCACGCCTAGGGTCGATTTAAATCTAATTGATGAAAACCCCAATACCGTTAATGTTTGGGATGAGTATAGTGGAAAAGGGGTCCGAATTGGCATCATTGACTCAGAGATTCAAGCCAATCATGAGAATCTTCAGAGCAACTATCGCTCTAACGTCAGAGAAGCCCCACTGCTGCGTTTTAGAACTCCCTCGTTTGGGATGGAGAGCCACGGAACCGCCGTCGCGGGTATTATTGCTGGAGCCGCCAATGGCTTAGGAACGAGGGGAATTGCCTACAACTCAGAAATCACAGGATTTCAGTTTGATAAGTTCTTTAGACCTTTCGGTCCAAACGTGACTCAACAGTCACTCTTATCTCAAGCCAGTTTTGATATTTCTAATAATAGTTGGGGACCGAACTATCCGTTCAGTTGGATGTCGACTCAGGAGTCGACCGCCTGGATGGAAGATGCTGTTGAAACAGGAATTATCTCCGGTCGTGACGGGATGGGAACTGTTTTTGTCTGGGCGGCGGGGAATGAGCGCGAGAGTTTAGGCTATCACGCTAACTACAATAATGTTGTTAACTCACGTTACACCATCGCTGTGGCGGCGATTGATGGCCATGGCGTGAGCGCCCCTTATAGCAATCAAGGGTCTAACTTGCTGGTGTCTGCCTTTGGTGATGGAGATTCGAGTCAGGGACGTCCTGGGACGATTGTCACCACGGATTTAATGGGATTTGATGGGGAGAACTGGGGTAATGTCTTCGCCCAAAATCAAGACCTGGAAGATGTCAGTTACACCCGCTTCTTCGGTGGCACCTCCGCCGCTGCACCGATGGTCTCCGGGGTGGTTGCATTGATGTTAGAAGCTAACCCTAATCTTGGCTATCGGGATGTGCACGAGATTCTTGCTTACTCCGCCCGCCAAAATCACTTCACTCATCCCGATTGGCGCTTTAATGGGGCTGTTAATTGGAATGGGGGAGGTCTTCATGTCAATCATGACTATGGGTTTGGCCTGGTGGATGCTCATGCGGCGGTGCGGCTGTCAGAAACTTGGACGGCACAACAGACATTGCTGCAACCTCTCAATACATCGGTCCAAGGGACTTGGGATAATGAGGCCAGCCTCAGTCAATCCTCAACTGTTCCCGTTACCCTAGTGGGTTTGGGTGACGTCTCGCAAACTCTGACTCTCCCCGCCGGAGTGCAACTGCAACATACCGAGATTGAGATTGATATTTCCCATGACTCCATTGAAGATTTAATCATCACCCTGACCTCCCCAAGCGGAACGGAGAGTCTTCTTTTCAATGGCCCGCAACTGCAACAGCTTAACATTGGAATGAATGGCGAGGTAAGCTTCTCGGAGTTTCGGGACAATCCGGCGGCCTTTACCCTAAGTCCCTATCTCTTGAACTTAGGACGCTCCTATCAACAGGGGATTAACTTCACGTTTAGCAGTAGCTTCAATTGGGGTGAACGTAGTGAGGGAGATTGGATTCTCACGGTTGAGAATACTCAGGGGACGACTCTAGGAACGTTGAATCGTTGGGATTTACGGGTCTATGGCGATGAGTTGATGGCGAATCAGAGCTATATCTATACTGAAGAATATGGCCGACTCACTGACCCAGACCGACGATATCTGGAAAATCGTCAGGGACAGCATCTTCTCAATGCAGCGGCGATGCGGTCTGGTAGTTGGATTGATCTCACTCGCCAGTCTACCAGTTTGCTGGCCGGCCAACCCCTGACGCTAGATGAAGACACCCAAATTGTGGCGGTCTTTGGTGGTGATGGTGATGACACGATTTTGGGAAACTCAGACCGGGGAACCTATCTGATGAACCAACGCGGTGATAACATCATGGTCGGTGGGGCGGGCAATGATACGCTCATCGGGGGAGAGGGGAATGACATCCTATCGGGGGATTTGGGACATGATACCCTCATGGGTGGTGAGGGTCAGGATGTCTTTGTCCTGCGTCCTGATGGGGGTGAAAACCTGATTCAGGATTTTACTGGGGGTGAGGATATTATTGGTCTATCTCAGGGCTTGACTTTGGAGTCTATTACTTGGGTTCAAGGGGGAGAAAATGCCTTGATTCAAGAGGGAGACCAGACTCTGGCGATTCTTAATCAGGTTGACTCGGCCAGCCTAAGCCCTGAGAACTTCTCTGTCATCGATTGGGGTTAGAGGGCGACCCCAAGAGGGCGACCCCAGGAGGGCGACCACAAGGGTTCGCCCCTACGGGGAGGGCGACTATTAAAAGCCCTCGAAGGCTGACAAATCGAGTTTGTCAAATTGTTGCAAGAAGCCCAAAAGCGTCTTGGCAATTTGACTCACTCCACCCTCTACATTGGATTCGATATTCAGGGGAATCACGGGGTCATGTAATGACAAACGTAACAAGAACCAGCCTTGTTCCTCGGGAGATTGACAACTGACGCGCACCCCTTCATAGTTCTTGGGAACGACTTGCCAACCGTCGTGACTCTCGGCAAATTTGCCTAAAGCGTCGATGACTTGATTGCCGTAGGTTTTGAAGTCTTCAACGCCGATTTTCATGCGTAACTCGGCACTTTCTTGGGGTTCTTTTAAGTTGGCAATTAAATTAGATAAGGCTTTGCTTTCTAATTTCAATTTAGCCAATTCAACCAAGAGCTTGGTAATCAAATACGCGCCATCGTCTAGGAAATAGTTTTCCTTCATGGCTCCGTGACCGGAGGTTTCAATGGCTAACCAGGATTCTTGTCCTTCGTTGTTTAGGCGAATTGCCTCGTTGATGACATTTTTATAGCCCCGTTTGAAGCGATGATGAATGCCATTTAGGTCTTGTTCAATAAAGGTGGTTAAGCCTTCTGAGGTGATGGAGTCGGTGACAATGGTGGAACCGGGATGTTCTTTGAGAACGACGGCGGAAATTAAGGCAATGAGGCGATTGCGGTTGAGTTCCTGGCCTTGGGGGTCAACGGCGGCCCCGCGATCGACGTCGGTATCAAAGATGATGCCAAAGTCAGCCTTTTGGGCTAATACGGCTTGGGAAATAGCCGCCATGGCCGCTTCATTTTCTGGGTTGGGGACATGGTTGGGAAAAGTGCCGTCTGGGTCTAAAAATTGGCTGCCAGTGGTGTCTGCTCCGAGGGGTTTGAGGACGCGATCGCAGTAAAAGCCTCCTGCACCATTTCCCGCATCAACAATAATATGAAGTCCTTTTAAGGGCTGTTCAAACTGTTGCGGATGATTGACCCCTTCCCGCACTAATTTGACTAATCCTTCGGCATAAACTGCCATGAAATCACGCGTCTCGATGGTTCCTCCCTCGGCGGGTTCTGGGAGGTCTTGATGAGCCGCAAATTTGAGAATGGCACTAATATCTTGTTTTCCTAAACCTCCCTCGCCAGTAAAGAATTTGAAGCCGTTACGGTTGAAGGGTAAATGGCTGGCGGTGAGCATGATCGCCCCGTCACAGTTGAAGTCGGGGCTGACGGTACTCATGAACATGGCGGGGGTGGAGGCCAACCCGAAGTCATAGACGCGACAGCCGAGACGACTGATGGCGGTGGTGGTGGCGGCCATTAAGTCGGGTCCTGAGAGGCGGCTGTCTCGCCCTAAACTGATGGTGAGGTTCGTGGCGGGTTTGTTTAGGGTTTGGCTTAGCCAGCGGACGAAGGCTTTACCGAGGGTTTCGGCGATGTCTGGGGTCAGGTTCACGGGTTCGTCAGGAATGCCGGGAAGGGCAACGCCGCGAATGTCTGACCCGTTTTGGAGTTTGTCCCAGTTAACGTTCTGTACAGTGGCAGTCATAAGGCTTGCAGGATGGATAGGGCAATGGCGATTCGCCCTTACCATAGACGATTTGCCTCTATCCATCAATGCCATAGACTACCGTTTTGGGGGCGATCGCGATCGCCCCTAGATATGTCCCGCTCTTAGCGTCCCGCAGACACGGCGGGAGTCAGAGCGGCTTTGAGGGCCTCGACTTTATCGGTCTGTTCCCAGGGCAGATCTAAATCAGTGCGTCCCATGTGACCATAGGCGGCTGTCTCTTGGAAGAAGCGTCCTCCACGTTCGCTGGGGAGACGGGAGAGATTGAAGGTTTGGATGATTCCCGCTGGACGCAGTTCAAAGATATCGTTGACTACCCCGAGCAGTTTCTCTTCATCGACTTTACCCGTGCCAAAGGTTTCAATGAAAATACTGGTCGGTTGGGCCACGCCAATGGCATAACTCACCTGAACTTCGCATTTTTCGGCAAAGCCAGCGGCGACAATGTTTTTGGCGATGTAGCGACAGGCGTAGGCGGCGGAGCGATCGACTTTGGTGGGATCTTTGCCGGAAAATGCACCGCCACCGTGACGGGAGTAGCCGCCGTAGGTATCGACAATGATTTTACGTCCGGTGAGTCCTGAGTCTCCTTGGGGACCACCAATGACAAATTTACCGGTGGGATTGACCAGAAAACGAGTCTTGTCGTCGGGTTGAACCGTCATTTCGCCAAACACCGGTTGCACCACGTGCGTCCAGAGGTCTTGTTGGATGCGATCGCGTACCGCTTTCTCGTCGCTAATTCCCTCAATACTGGCGGTATGTTGCGTTGAAATCAGGATCGTATCAATCCCTACGGGTTTGCCATCTTCATACACCACCGTGACTTGGGTTTTACCATCAGGACGGAGATAGGCTAAGTCCCCGGATTTACGCACCTGAGTCAATCGGCGGGAGAGTCGATGGGCTAGACTAATCGGAAGTGGCATCAGTTCCGGGGTTTCGTCACAGGCAAAACCGAACATCAGGCCCTGGTCACCAGCACCAACAGCATCGAGTTCCGCATCACTCGCCTGTTCGCGCCGTTCTTGGGCCGCATCGACCCCCTGAGCGATATCGGGGGATTGTTCATCGAGAGCCACTAAGACTGAGCAGCTATTGGCAGAAAAGCCATTTTCCGCGTCGGTGTAGCCAATTTCGGCAATTTTTTCTCGGGCCAGTTTGACATAATCAACTTTGGCTTGGGTGCTAACTTCTCCGGTGATTAGGACTAGACCTGTATTGACCACGACTTCCGCCGCGACACGACTTTTGGGATCTTGGGTCAGCAATGCATCGAGGATGGAATCGGAGATGCGATCGCAGATTTTATCAGGATGTCCTTCGGTGACGGACTCCGAGGTAAACAAATAACGGCGAGACAATGACTGTTCCTCCTTAAAATCAAATGTTGAACGCAGCGGGGACTTGATAGTGTTCAAACCCAACCCTATCCAACCACGGTAATTTGCTATGGTATCAGGTTTATTATTCGTCTGAGTTGAGAGGGGATCAGAATGCTGACTGGAATCGCCTCACATCCAAGCTGGGAAGACATCCCCTATCCTTTCGCCAAGGAATGGCGACGAGCGGGATAACCGGCCCGATTTAGGGCCGCCACCGCCTGATCACAATCCATCACCTGGAACTGATGGCCCAGCCGCACCAGTTGACGCTGATGGCCCGCTGCAATCACGCCAATGACCGGAACTTTGGGTTTACTGTCTTCGGGAACCTGGGCCTGTAACACCTCCCGCAGTTGATGGCGTTGCTGGATATCCCCGGCCTGTTCGGGATTGAGTTTCACCAGCACCATCTGCACCCGTTCGATGGGTTCAGCATCTTCGACAATCAATTGCACGCTATCATCGCGGCGATCGACTTTCCCCCAAACAATCAGCCGTGCATCTTCAATCAGATGGTGGTGAACCCGCTCATAGGTGCGAGGGAACACCACCGCCTCGACTTGTCCGGTGAGGTCTTCGAGTTGGATAATGGCCATGCGATCGCCCTTTTTGGTGACAATCGGCTTCAGACTACTGAGCATGACAATGGCACTCACCATCACCTTCTCATGCTGATCTTCCATTTCGTTGAGGTTCACCGGGGCCAGCAATCGCCCGGTTTTCTGGATCGGTTTTAGGGGATGATCTGACACATAGAACCCCAGCAGTTCTTTTTCTAGCTTCAGTTTCTCCATCGGCTGATAATCTTGCACCTGGGGCGCTTGGGGAACCCCATCAAAGCCATTATCATCGACGTTAGTTTGAGTCTCGTCGCCGAGTTGGTCAAACAGATTAAACTGGCCCACACTGCGCTCTTTTGCCCGTGATTGCGCCCAGTCAATCACCAAGGGCAGATGTTCCATTAATTGCTTACGATTGGGGTTGAAGCGATCGAGAGCGCCGCATTGGACTAAGGCTTCCAAGGCCCGGCGGTTGACGGCGTGGAGATCGACGCGATCGCACAACTGAGCTAACGACTCAAACGGCCCCTCCTCTCGCGCCCTCAAAATACAATCAATCGCCCCTTGACCCAAATTCCGCACCGCCGAGAGTCCAAATAAAATCTTTTGCCCCTCCACTGGCGTAAAATCTACATTGGAATGATTCACATCCGGCGGCTGTACGGTAATGTTCATACTCATACAGGTGGCAATATATTTTTGCACCTTGTCCTGATTACCACTGTTGGCGGTCAACAACGCCGCCATATATTCCACCGGATAATTGGCTTTTAAATAGGCGGTTTGATAGGTGACATAGCCATAGGCCATCGAGTGAGATTTGTTGAAGCAATTGGAGGCTACAAGACCCGTTTTTAAGAGGAAATTATGGTCCTTTGCGACCCCAATATCGTAAACCTGTTGAACACCAACTCGACGGCGCGAGCAAATTTTAACCATAACCGGGACTCCCAAATGCCAAACGTGAGGCTAGAGGATGATCCTAACAGACTCACTCAGACACAGGCAATGGTATAACTCTAAGCAACTCAATCGTCTCCGCCAGCCCCGCCGCCACCACTGTCACCCCCACCAAAGTCACCGCCACCGTCAGAACTGCTACTGTCAGAACTGCCGCCACCATAATCGCTGCCGCTATAATCACCCCCCCAGGTTCGGGAACTATAGCGACGACCTGAGTGACGACGAGGACGGTATTTACTAGGTTTTGAGCGAACTGGAGCAATCTCTTTTTCCTGCTGGCTATGATGACCACAGGCGAGACAATCTTGAATGATGATGCGTTTAGACCCTTGATATTGGTTGCTGAGGCTCATTGTCAATTGATGGCATTGGGGACAAGGAACCAAACAAGGAAATTTAATCAAATACGATCGCAGATGAAAAGAACCCGTAGAGTTCGGAAAACAGGTGGGACAATGCCAGCCATAAAACTCACTTTTCCCCAGAGTTTGTGCGTTTTTAGCTTATATGTCCCCGGAACAAACCGGTCGTATGAATCGCGCGATCGACTATCGCTCGGATTTTTATGCCCTCGGTGTGACCCTTTATGAATTGCTCACCGGCCATCTCCCCTTTGACTTGGATGATCCCATGGAACTGATCCATTGTCATATTGCTAAAGCACCCATACCTCCCCATCAACGGCGTGCTGATCTTCCTGAAGCCGTTTCGGCGATCGTCCTGAAATTGATGGCAAAAACCGCTGAAGATCGCTATCAAAGCAGTTATGGAATCCAAAAAGATCTAGAAACTTGTCTAACACACTGGACAACAACACAATCGACCCTGCTGGAATTACAACGGACACAAACCCAACTGATTCAAACCGAAAAAATGTCAAGTCTAGGACAAATGGTGGCTGGCTTAGCCCATGAAATCAATAATCCTATCAGCTTCATTGGCGGTAACATCGTCTATGCTCGTGACTATTTCAACGACTTACAAGAAGTCATCGAACTCTATCAAAATGAAGTTGGCAACCTCAAACCTTCCCTTGCTAAGCGACTTGAAGAAATTGACCTAGACTTTCTCTATCAAGACATTCATGATATCTTTAACTCCATGCAAAAGGGGAGCGATCGCATTCGTCGCATCATCCTCGGCCTACGGAACTTCTCTCGCTTAGATGAATCTCAATCTAAGATGGCAGACATCCATGAAGGACTCGATAGCACCCTCTCCCTGGTCCAACACCGCCTCAATCCTCCTGGACAACAGCCGAAAGTTGAAATTCACAAAACCTATGGGGAGTTACCACGAGTGAACTGTTACCCCAGTCAACTCAATCAGGTCTTTTTAAATCTTCTCAATAATGCGATCGATGCCTTGCTTTCCTTCAACGACCAAACTCATCCCACGATTACCATTAAAACTGCTGTTGTGGATGCCAACCACATCCAGATTCAGTTTAGCGACAACGGGCCAGGGATGAGCGAGCAGGTATCTCAGAAAATCTTCGACCCCTTCTTTACCACCAAACCCGTCGGACAAGGAACAGGATTAGGTCTCTCGATTAGTTATCAAATTATCACCGACCAACATCAGGGTCAGTTATCCTGTGACAGTCAACCGGGCCAGGGAAGTCAATTTACCATTGAGATTCCCATTAAACCCATCTAGTTGTGAGGTTTAAACCACGGCTAACGATGAATCCGGCAGTAAGTCTAACTCAATATTGAGATGTTTGAGATCGAGACCTCGCTCAAAAATCTCATCAATGGCTAACATTTCTCCTGATTCCGTCATAAACTTGTGGTCTGCTGTCGCGCGAATCACAGCACCATCCTCTAGGGTATATTCAAATACTTCTTGAGGACCGCGATCGTGCCATTGTGCAATGGGTTGAGTATAAATAAAACCATTGGCATCAACGGTGTACACCTGACAAGAAATCTGTTCCTCAACCAGTTTACCAATCGGCATCACCCCATATTCAACCGTCATCACTTCTGTCTCATAGGTTAAACAGTATTCCGCAAACTTGACCATCTGCTCAAACAGCGCCTCAGCGGTCTTTTTATCGACCCCATTTTTGGCACAACCATCAATAAAAATGCCGTGATGTTTCTGCATCTCCGCCATCTTTTTCTTACCCATGGCGCGACGCAGTAAATCCGCTTCCCCCAAGGAATAGCCGGCCATATCCTGAGCGATTTTCATAATCTGCTCCTGATATACCATTACCCCATAGGTTTCCTTGAGAATCGACCCCAACATCGCATGGTCATACACAATCTCTTCCCGACCATGTTTGCGGTTAATAAACTTAGGAATCAGACCTGCATCCAAAGGTCCCGGACGGTAGAGCGACAGAATCGAGGAAATATCATCAATACAAGAGGGTTTCAAATCCCGCACCACCTGGCGCATCCCCGAAGATTCCAACTGAAACACCCCTTCGAGTTTACCTTCGGCCAGGAGTTTATAGGTTTTTTGGATATCTTTCGGTAATTGACTCTCGGGATTTCGCGCTAGAATTGCTTGGCCTTTGCGTTCGTGAATGGCTAACTCATCGGGGTCAATGTGGATTCCTTGGCTTTGTTCTACTAAATCCAAGGTTTTTTGAATTGTCGTTAAGTTCTTTAACCCCAAAAAGTCCATTTTCAACATTCCCATAGATTCCAAATCTTCCATGGGATATTGGGTGGTAATGCCCCCATCTTTGTTACGCTGCAAGGGGACAATCTCATCAATGGGGTCAGCGGAAATAATCACCCCCGCCGCGTGAACGCCTGTGGATTTGTTGGTTCCTTCGATGCGAATCGCCATATCCAGCCACCGTTGCACAATGGGGTCACTGTCATAGGCTTCCTTAAATTCCGGGACAGGAGTCGCATCGGAAATCATGACTTTTAATTTTTCCGGTTTCCCCCGCGATACCGGAATCATTTTCGCCATTTGGTCGGCTTGTTTATAGGGGATATCTAATACCCGCGCCACGTCTTTTAAAACCGCTTTAGACGTCATGCGGTTAAAGGTGACAATCTGCGCCACTCGATCCACCCCATATTGCTGGGTAACATATTGGATCATATCATCCCGCCGTTCGATGCAGAAGTCGGTATCAATATCCGGCATTGACTTCCGTTCGGGGTTTAGGAAACGCTCAAATAGGAGTCCGTGATGCACCGGGTCAATGTTCGTAATTCGCAGGGAATAAGCCACCAAAGACCCCGCCGCCGAGCCGCGTCCGGGACCGACGGGGATGTTATTATCACGGGCAAATTTGATGTAGTCCCAGACCACCAAGAAATAGGTGGAGAACCCCATCTGTTGCATCATTTTCAGTTCAAATTCGAGGCGTTCTTTATACTCATGGTTTAACTCACTGCGGCTTTTGGCGTTGAGGCGATCGAGTAAGCCGGCCCAGGTGACTTCTTCGAGATAGGTGTCGGCGGTGTAACCCGAAGGAATGGGAAAGTCGGGAATGCGAGTGTCGCCAAAGAGGTCGTAGGGTTTGATTTTGTCGGCCACTTTGAGGGTATTGGCGATCGCCTCTGCGATCACATCATCCTCCAAGTGATCCCGGAACAGTTGCGCCATTTCCTCGGCGGTTTTCAGGTATTCTGTGCCGCTATAGCGCAACCGTTTATCTTCAATGATGGATTTCCCCGTTTGAATACACAGCAGCGCGTCATGAGCTTCTACGTCATAACAGGAGATATAATGGGAGTCGTTACTGGCGATAATTTCAATGTCAAGTTCCCGCGCAATTCGTACCAGTTCGACATTCACCACTCGGTCTTCACGAGAGCCGTGGTCTTGAATTTCGATGTAAAAATCCTCGCCAAAGGTGTCTTTATACCAGGTAGCAATACGACGAGCCACATCGAGGCGGTTACGGAGAATCGCTTGAGGAATTTCGCCCCCTAAACAGGCACTGGTGACGATTAAGCCTTCGCGATATTCAGCGAGTAAGTCTTTGTTGACACAAGGACGGGAGAAAATACCTTTGCCTTGATAGCCTTCTAGGTGGGAAATGGTGGTGAGTTTGGTTAAGTTTTTATAGCCAATGTTATCTTTAGCCAGGACAACTTGGTGATAGCGAGGACGGCGTTCTTGTTTCGTGATGTCGCCATTGATGACATACATTTCGTTGCCGATAATGGGTTTTACACCTTTGCCTCGGCAGATTTTCACCAGTTGAGCCGCGCCGTACATCACGCCATGGTCCGTGAGGGCGATCGCGGGCATTTCTAGTTCTGCGGCGCGATCGACCAGTTGTTGCAGTTGGCTGGCTCCATCGAGAAGACTGTAATCGCTATGAATATGTAAACCAACAAAAGACATGGTTAATTCTGACTTATTAAGAGTTAATGATTAAAAGTTAATTGGGATAACCTTGGGTTGGGTCTAACGAGAAAAACCACAACGAATCTTGCCTAGCTAGGCAGGTGATTACCGACCTTCGTTATGCAACATCTGAGCATAATCCCCCATCCCCCACTCGGCGAGTCGGGAGTCTTCCTCAGCAAACTCGCTGGCGAGGGATGCCAGTTGATCCTCATGTAGAACCTGGCGATGACGGCGATCGCGAAATCTGAGAAAGGCGATGAAATCAGCGACCTGCTGGAGTTGTTCTTCAGTTAATCGGTCGATATCGTTTTTAACCGTATCAGGGTTAAGCAACATAGGGATGACTCCTATCGGTTCCGTCCCAACCCAAGGCGATTGAGTTCAGGAGTCGCCTAGGGCGTTAAGAAGCGCACTAACGTTTCTAGTTTATCCCAGGCGGCGCCACTTTTTAGGATGTCGCGGGCGATCGCCAACCCCCCTGTGGTGTCCCCCATGGGAACCGTTCCCGCCACCTGGAGAGCCAGAGACGTATTTAGGGCCACCACATCCTGCTGAGCCGGGGTTCCCTTTCCCTGGAGGAGCGATCGCAGAATCTCCATATTCTCCTCAATCTCCCCACCCCGCAAGGCCGCCGTGGGAGCCAACGTCAGACCTAACTCTTGGGGATTGAGTTCTTGAGAGGTCACCTGGCCCCGGTCCAACACCGCCAAATCGGTAATATCGGCCAATCCCGCCTCATCGAGACGTTCCCGTCCATGGAGGACAATGGCCCGCTCGGGTCCCAACTGGCCTAACGCTTTCGCCACCATCTCCAACAAACTTGAATCATAGACCCCCATCACCTGTCCCGTGGGCCGCAGCGGGTTCACCAGGGGTCCGAGGAGATTAAACACCGTCCGTACTTTTAGCGTTTTCCGCAGCGGAACCACCGCCTTCATCGCCGGGTGCCAACCGGGAGCAAACAGAAACGTCACCCCCACCTCAGACACCGCCGCCTCAATCCGTTCAGCGGGAGCTTGTAGGTTAATTCCCAAGGCTTCCAACACATCCGCTGACCCCACCTTACTCGACGCTGAGCGATTGCCATGCTTGACCACCGCCACTCCAGCTGCGGCGGCGACAAAGGCCACACAGGTGGAGATATTAAAGGTCGAGGCCCCATCCCCTCCCGTTCCACAGGTATCGATACGGGGAGTGGGGAGGGGGGCCTCGGTTGTGGCGTGACTAAGCGATTGCAGAACTTGGGCCATCCCCACCAATTCCTCCGTATCCACCCCTTTGGCTTGCAACGCCGCTAGGATGGCTCCTGAGAGAACCGGGGGAATCTCCTCATTCAGCCAACCTTGCATGAGCTGACTGGCCTGCGATCGCGTCAGAGACTGACCATCAAGCAGTTGTTGTAGCAGAACAGAAGGATTCAGAGTAGCCGCAGATGTCGAAGCGTCAACCATAATTGTTCAATGTTTGCCCCCAATTATGAACCAAAACCCGGTGGCTGAAAAGCCTTCTCTCGCAAATCCACTCCGGCGAGAGAAGATGTCACCGATAAAGCAGAACCGGGATGTTGCTGGCCCGTAGCATTTGGGCCGTCGTACTGCCAATCACCAAATGACGAATCCGGCTATGGCCATAGGCCCCCATGACGAGTAATTGAATGTTGTAATCGTCAACATACTTGCTGATTACATCCTCAGGTTCACCCGTTTGTAAAGAACAGACCGGAGTTAAGCCTACCTCTTGTAACTGATTCCGGGACTCTTCGATGCGACGAATCCCTAGAGAACTGTCGGGATTTTGGGCGATCGTAATCACATGGAGATCTAACCCCTTGAAGATGGGTGACGTCATGACAAACTGCAACATCTGTTTGCCGGTTTTGCTGCCATCATAGGTAATTAACACCCGTTCAATGTCTTGGTACTCCCGAGAGGTGACAAAACAGGGTTTGCTACTGCTGCGAACAATTCGTTCCAAATTTGCCCCCAGGTGTCCCGAGGCAAACTCCGCCGCTTCCCCTCGTTTTCCCAGAACAATTAAGTCAGCATCGTCTTCAAATTCATGAAAACAATCCACCAAGAACCCTGTTTTGTGAATCAACTTGACCTCTTCTACGCCAGCCTGGCTAAGTGTTTGCCGAGCTTTCGTTAAAATCAACTTTGCTCGTTTATGATTGATTTTAGCTTTTTCATGTTCTAAGTCCACCAACTTCTTGAGAAGTTCTTGAGAAGCACCCAGACCAATACTACCGCTTAAATTTCCAGTTGACGTGACTTTTTGGCTACGAATATCCGTCACAAACAGAACACTTACCTCTGCCGAGAGACGGTGTGCCAGCCAAATACTATAGTTATAGCTTTTTTCAGCAAATGAGGAACCATCGGTACATAAAAGAATAGAGTTCATGACAAATGTGTAAGTAAATAAAATAGGGAAAACCTCTATTGTTGAACCTTAGGATTGTTTGACGAGCTTGGGATTTTCCTGAACGGTCAGTTTATCGAGAAGCGTCGCACTGGCTTCGTTTAAACCGAGCAGCTCAACGTCGGCCCCATTGCGACGAAACTTGAGAACAACTTTATCAATTGCGGCTACCGCTCCTTGATCCCATAAGTGAGCATGGCTGAGGTCAATGGTGACGCGATCGACGAGTTCATCAAAATCAAAGGAGTCTAGGAACTCTTCAATCGATACAAAGAAAATCTGACCTGCAACCCGATAAATCCGATGGTTGCCGTCTTCACTGAGAACTTTATCAACAAAGACCAACTCAGCAATTTTACGGGAGAAAAAGACCGTACTCATAACAATCCCCGTTGCGACCCCTAAGGCGAAATTTTTAGTCGCCACTGTTAGCAGCATTGTTGTCAGCATAACCACAGTTTCACTGCGGGGAATCCGAGAAATGGTTTGAATCGAAGACCAACGGAAGGTTCCAATGGAGACCATAATCATCACCGCCACCAGAGTCGCCATGGGAATCTGTTGCACCCAATCACTCAACGCCAGAATGGCAAAGAGGAGAAAGACACCAGCGGCCAATGTTGATAGTCGGCCTCGTCCTCCTGATTGGACATTAATGACAGATTGGCCAATCATACCGCAGCCGGCCATCCCCCCAAAAAATGAGGTGATGATGTTGGCGATACCTTGGCCTTTGGCTTCCCGGTTTTTATCACTGGGGGTATCGGTGAGTTCATCAACGAGGGTGGCGGTGAGAAATGAGGCTAATAAGCCCACAATGGCCATCGTCAGGGAGGTGGGTAAAATGATTTGTAGCGTTTCTAGGTTGACCGGAACATTAGCCAGGCCAAAGACGGGTAGAGTGGTCGGGAGTTCACCCATATCGCCAACCGTAGGGACATCGAGATTGAGGCTAATCTTGGCGATGGTCATGACGGCGATCGCCACCAAAGGAGACGGGAATGCCTGGGTAAACCGAGGCAGAATATAGATAATGGCCAACGATAAAACCGCAATCACATAGACGGTGGGCGGAACATTGGTGAGTTGCGGCAATTGTGCCAGAAAAATCAACACCGCGAGGGCGTTGATATAGCCGGTGACAACGGATCTTGGCACATATTTCATTTGGCGGCCGAGTTTTAAGAGGCCAAAAATGACTTGGAAAATGCCCGTCAGTAAGGTGGCCGCGAGAAGATAGTCTAAGCCATGATCTCGGACTAAATCGATCATCAGCAAGGCCATGGCCCCAGTAGCGGCGGAGATGGACCCGGGTCGTCCACCGAGAAAGGCCGTGACCATAGCAATAATAAAGGAGGCGTAGAGTCCTACTTTTGGGTCAACACCGGCAATAATCGAGAAGGCGATCGCCTCGGGAATCAGGGCCAGGCCCACCACAGCCCCGGCTAAGATATCGCCTTTCACATTGGAGAACCATTCTCGTTTGAGGTGATCAAGCTTTAAGTTCATAGAACGTTTAACACTGAGTCTTGGCGTAACTGCATCAGAAAAATACTATAGCCCTGCGGCCACAACAGTCATGTTGGGGTAGCGAGGCCCACTCCTACTCACGTCTGGGGGCAAAATACCGAGTTCACTCCTGAATCCGAGTTTCCCAAATCACAGCTATACCTGCCCCCCCGGCTTCAGCTAGGACACTCATCAGACGATAAACCGTTACCGCCGCCAGAACCGTTCCCATGGGAAACCGGGTTCCCAACACCGAGACAGCGGTGGCTTCGAGAACCCCTACCCCCCCAGGGGCACCGGGAACCACTAACCCCAATAACCAGGCGAAACTAAAGCCACCAAATAAGAGGGGCAAATCGGCTGGAGAAATGGGGGCGATCGCCAACCAAACCAACAGAAAACCACTGGTTCGCAGGCCCACAAACAAGAACTCCCCCAAAAGTGGCCGTAGCGGATAGCGACGAATACGAAATTCCTTAGGCGGTGGGGGGGACTCATCAGCCGTCGCATCACCGTTAGGGAGAGATTTCCCTTTCAGTTTCATCTGGGCTACTCGTTCGAGAACAGGGTTCAATAACCGGGGATGAATCCCCAGACAGACAGCCACTAACGCCAAACCTCCCAGCCAGCCGCGAGACTCCCCTACGGCAAATAACACCACAGGCAGGCTGGCCGCCGCCATCAGCAGGGGTTCGAGGAGTACACTAGCCGTCACCGCTACTCCCGATAAGTCCGCCTTTTGCCCTTCGCGAATCCGTCCATAAAAATGCCAGATATTGCCGGGGAGATATTTGGCAATGTTGGTTTTCAAGAAAACCCGTGTCGCCCAGGCTTGGGAAACCGGTTGATTAAACTCTCGTAAAATCCAACCCCAGACCCAACCCGACCAGGTATGAGCCAACAGAGTAACAGCCAAAGCGGCCAGAAGCCAAACCCCGGCTTGGGGCCGTAAACGAATTTGGCTCACCTCACTCCAATGTTGATAGAGGGTTTGCAGCAGGAAAAAGAGGGTTGCCCCTAAAATGAACCAACGCAGATAGGGTTTGAGGCGGCGTAGGAGTGATGTCACGGCGTTAGAATGACCAATATGAGGCGGGTTTGCTGTTGCTCGTCGGTATCTATCGGGAATTTGAGTATGAGAATGTCCAATCTAACAGGCGTTGACGCGCATCAGGGAACGACCAACATAGCCCTAGATGCTATTCTCGATCGCGCCCTAGGAGGAAACGCCATCAGCGAAGCGGAGGGGGTGACACTCTTAGAACAAACCGAAGCTGGGGCGATCGCCGCCATCCGTGAGGCCGCTGACGAGTTACGACGGCAACAGGTGGGGGATACGGTCACCTATATCATCAACCGCAATCTTAACTTCACCAATATCTGTCAGCAACATTGTAGCTTCTGTGCCTTTCGCCGCGATGCGGGGCAGGAGGGGGCCTATTGGCTCGATTTGGAGGTGATGCTAGAGAAAGCCCAGGACGCCGTTAAGCGAGGGGCCACGGAACTCTGTATGCAGGGCGGACTGAACCCCCAGGCGAAACAGGATGGTTCGTCCCTAGCTTATTATCAAAATCTTGTGCGTGAATTGAAACAGGCTTGTCCTCAATTACATTTTCACGCCTTTTCCCCCCAAGAGATTCAATTCATTGCCCAGCAGGATAACCTCAGTTATGGGGCGGTGATTGCGGCGTTGCAAGAGGCGGGAGTGGGTTCGATGCCGGGAACAGCGGCAGAAGTGTTAGATGAGCAGGTTCGCCGCATCCTCTGTCCTGAGAAAACCGATACGGCTACGTGGTTGGAGATTGTCGAAACCGCCCATCGTCTGGGGATGCCCACCACGAGTACCATGCTCTCGGGCCATATTGAAACTCGTCAACAACAGATGGGGCATTTGGGCAAGTTGCGATCGCTCCAACAACGAGCCGGCGATCGTAATTATCCAGCCCGCATCACGGAATTTATTTTACTGCCCTTTATTGGTCAAGAGGCCCCAGCCCCGTTACGGCAACGGGTAGGACGAGATCAGCCGATTTTAGAGGATGCCCTTTTACTGACGGCTGTGGCCCGTTTATTTCTAGGACAATGGATTCCCAACCATCAACCGAGTTGGGTCAAACTGGGCTTAACCGGCGCCACCACGGCCCTCACCTGGGGCTGCAATGACATTGGTGGCACACTCATGGAAGAACATATTACCTCCATGGCTGGCGCTCAAGGGGGAACCTGTATGGAACCCGAAACTCTGCAAGCGGCCATTCGTTCCCTGGGGCGAACTCCACAACAACGGGATACCCTCTATCAGTCTCTTGAGGTGGCGATCGCCTAACCTAAACCTTGTCACCCTCAAATCTAATTAGACCCCAAAGGACTCAGAATATCGTTCTGTAAGGTCAAAAGCGAACCACAATGACTACTAAAATTTCAGATAGGATAAACTCACGTGAACTCGGTGATCGTTTACGGCAGTACCGTAAACAGCGTGGTTTAACTCAGTCCGAAGCGGCACGGGATATCAATGTAGCACGAACAACTTTGGTTGCCATTGAAAAAGGTGAGCGACAAGTTAAGCCTAAGGAATTAATTCAATTAGCTCGTCTTTATCAAAGACCTGTTAGTGATTTCGTGACCTCGCCTTCAGGGACTCAGCCTTTTGCAGTCCAATTTCGGGCAGCTTTTCAACGCAATTCAGAGGATGACGTTAAAATACAAAGCATCATTCAAGAATTTGAGCAGTTGTGTCGCAACTACTTAGAACTTGAACAGCTTATGGAGTCCCCACTGCCTCAAAACTATCCTCCTGAGTATGTAGAGTATGAAACCCTAAATAGTTCTATTGATACAATTGCTGAAAGCATTGCCGGAAGAGAACGACAGCGGTTAGGGCTTGGTGATGGACCTGTTTTAGGTTTGCGAGATATTTTGGAGCAAAGTGTAGGGATTCGTGTCTTTTATTTGAAGATGCCGGCAAAATTTTCTGAAATTTACCAGTATCAAGAACAGCTTGGTGGTTGCATGGCGATCAATCTCAACCATTACGAAGAAAGGCGACGCTGGTCGATGGCTCATGGATATCTACATTTTTTGGCCCATCGCAGAAAGCCGGTCATTGATCATGACAATCAATGGGAAAGAGTTCCTAGGAGCGAGCAATTAGCTGAAGCTTTTCCGAAATATTTTTTAATGCCGACTAGCGGACTCCTGCAACGATTCAATGATATTACTCGTTCACAAGGTAAATTCACACCGACTAATCTGTTTACTTTGGCTCACTATTATGGCGTGTCAATACAAGCCCTAATTTATCGTCTACAAGATATGAGACTTTTACCCTATGGGACTTGGGAACGGTTGCAAAATCGAGGATTGAAGGTCAAGCAAGTACAACGAGAACTCGGATTAGAAGAGCTAGAGCATCGTGCTGATACAGTGCCAATTCACTACCAACATCTTGCCATTGAGGCGTTAGATCAAGGGATAATTACTGAAGGAAGATTTTCTGATTTGTTGAATGTGAACCGTTTGGAAGCTCGTCGAATAGCTGACTCGTTACGAAACTACTCCAGCGGACTAGAGCCGGAATCTGCTCATCTGGACTTACGACAAGTTTAAGGGGTGAGGGAGACGTATGATGCTAAGCGATCGCTCCCCCATTGTCCTAGACGCGTGTTGTCTTTTGAACATCTCAGCCTCGGGGCAATTCACATCAATTCTGGAATCGATGCCGACGCAAGCCGTTGTTACTGAAGTGGTGAGAGAACGAGAACTAATTACATTGACTTGTTTGCAAGAGCAGGAGAGTCAAGGGAAGTCCAACATCATTGAGTTTGAACAATCTATCGAAAACGAGTTACTTGTAGTGGTTGATTTTGAATCGGAGCGAGAAGAGGAGCTATTTGTTAACTATGTCGCAGAAATGAAAGATGATGGAGAATCAGCTACCTTGGCTATTGGGGTTAATCGCGGCTGGGCGATCGCCACTGATGATAAGAAAGCAATATCATTTGCTAAAACCGAGTCGAACAGTCTTAAAATATTTTCAACTTTAGATATTATCAAAAATTGGGCAGACAGCAATAAAGTGTCCCAGTCTCAGCTACGAGAAGTCTTAACAGCTATCCGAGTCCAAGGGAGATACATCCCCCACAAAAATCATCCATTACTGAGTTGGTGGGAGCAGTCAATTCAGTTGTAGTTTATGGTCAGGTGCAGACAATACCCCTGGGTGACTTCCCAACAACGGGATACCCTCTATCAGTCTCTTGAGGTGGCGATCGCCCACTAACCCCCCCTTCCCTCGGGCGAAGTACGCCCCTACGTCTTTTCTTCCCCTCCTGGGAGGGGCCAGGGGTGGGTTATCCCTATTCCCTATTCACTATTCACTATTCACTATTCCCTATTCCCTATTCCCTGTTCCCTGTTCCCTATTCCCTATTCACTATTCACTTCTTCCCCCCCTTGCCTTTCCCCCTCGCCCATGCTAGAATGCCAAGGCGAAAATCCAACGCGGACGTGGCGGAATTGGTAGACGCGCTAGATTTAGGTTCTAGTACCGCAAGGTGTGAAGGTTCAAGTCCTTTCGTCCGCATCGTATAATAGAAAAAGATTCCCACAACGGGAATACCCCCCAACCCCGGCTTCCCCCAAGCCGGGGTTCCCTTATGGGCGCTAGCTGGGGGTTTGACGTAAGGCGGCGATGATTTTGCTGTTGGCTTTGGGGAACGCGAACGCATCGAGTTCATCTAACGTTACCCAGCGGATTTCCTGAGATTCCAGGGGTTGAGGATCGCCGGCGACGTAACGACAGTGATAGACATGAAGCGAAACCTTGAAGTGACTGTAGGCATGGGTGACGGTAATGAGATGATCGCCGACTTCAACATCAATGGCGAGTTCCTCGCGAATTTCACGGCGAACACAGTCCTGATAGGATTCTCCGGCTTCGAGTTTACCACCGGGAAACTCCCATAATCCGCCGAGTAAGCCCTCGTCGGGACGGCGATCGATGAGAATTTGTTGGCGATCGTTCCAAATTACGGCTACACCAATTTGTTTATGGGGAAGGGGCGCACGGCGTTCAGTCATGGGAAGGTTGTGTTGTTGATGGGTTTGATAGGCTTGGCAGAAGGGCCGCCAAGGACAGAGTAAGCAGGTGGGGTTTTTGGGGGTACAACAGGTGGCCCCTAAGTCCATGATGGCTTGGTTAAACTCCCGAGGATGCTGATCATCTAAAATTTCGGCTGAGAGGTCCCAAAGTTGCCCTAACGCCTTGGCTGGGGGAACCGGGAGGGCAATCAGTCGCGCTAAGACGCGTTTCACGTTGCCATCGAGAAGGGGATAGGGTTGGGCAAAGGCGGCGCTGAGAATCCCTCCAGCGGTACTGCGGCCAATTCCGGGAAGGGCTAATACGTCATCATAGGTTTGGGGAAATTTGCCTTGGTGGCGATCGCAGATTTGTTGGGCGCTACGATGCACATTGCGGGCGCGGGCATAGTACCCCAGTCCTTCCCAGGCTTTGAGGACTGTTTGCAAGTCGGCTTGGGCCAGGCTGGGGATGTCTCGAAACTGTTGCATCCACCGTTCAAAGTAGGGCAGAACGGTTTTTACTTGGGTTTGTTGCAACATCACCTCAGAAATCCAAACCCGGTAGGGGGTGGGCTGATCGCGCCAGGGCAGCGATCGCCCCTGCTGGCTATACCAATCTAGCAGCGATCGCCTCAACTGCCGCCGTTGCGATGAGCTCAATTGTCTAACCCGAACCTCCATACACCTCTTACAACAACGACTTACAACAACGACTTACAACAACGACTTACAACAACGATAAACTTAGCCATTTTAAAGCAGCTTGGCCCACCACTCACATCTCACTCACATCTCACTCGCAACTCTCGGTACTGCACAGGCTGCAAAAAAACTGTCTTAAATGTTACATTTGAGTCTTATTTTTACTCAGCAACTTGTTAGGATATCATGACAATTAAGCCGTGAGTTTATGAAGACCGAGGAACTCTAAGGATAGAGCAAAAAATGGTAAATGAAACTGTTAATAAAGAGCAATTTGATATAAAATATGACTCATAAATCCGACAGGATCACTATCGCCACAGCTTTCACACCAGACGTTCACACCTGAACGAAATCGCGTTCCTCCTCACCTACTATGATGCAACTTTATCCCGCCCCGACCCGGCTTCAATCCCTTGATGCCCAGCGAGTGTCTGTGATGCGTCCCCATCCGGCTGCTCAATCCAGTCGCGATCGCACAACCTTCCCCACCATTTACTCAAGCCTATCTCCCCAGGCCTTGATCTCAGAAGTGTTATCATCCTATGACATCGATCGCGTCATCGCCTGTCAGTTTTGGAACCGGGGTTTAAGTGATGTTTACCTCGTGCAAACCATCAGCCGTTCCTACATTTTACGGGTTTCCCATCATCACTGGCGCAGTCGTTCCGATGTTTATTTTGAACTGGAATTTCTAGCCTTCTGTCGCGATCGCTGCTTACCCATCGCCTACCCCCTCCGCACCACCGATAACCGTCTCGCCGTCGAAATCAACGCCCCCGAAGGAGAACGCTACGCCGCCTTATTTGTCTTCGCTGAAGGCGACGTTCCCCTCGGCGATGTGAATCCTCAGCAAAGCCAACTCCTCGGAGAAACCCTAGCCCGACTCCATGAAAGCGCCCATCTATTTCGCAGTCGCTATCACCGAGAACCCCTATCCTTAGAGTATTTATTCGATCGCTCCCTCGATACCATCGCCCCCTTCTTCTCCGGGCGCAACGGCGATCGTGACTATCTCGAAAACGCCGTCGCCGAGAGTAAAGCCGCCCTAGAGACGCTCCCCCAATCAGAACCCTACTGGACCATTTGCTGGGGAGATCCCCATAGTGGAAACGCCCATTTTACTCCCGATGGCCGCGTTACCCTCTTTGATTTTGACCAATGTGGCTATGGCTGGCGGGCCTTTGACGTGGCTAAATTCCTCCATATCGCCCTACGAACCGGCATCAGTCGCCATATCCGAGATGCTTTTCTCCGTGGCTATGAAAGCGTCAGCCCCCTAGATGGCCGCGAAACCCAGATGTTTCAGCCCCTCACCCAAGCCGCCCATCTCTGGAGTTGGGCGATCGCCGTCAACAACACCATGATGAACAACTACAGTCGTCTCGACCATAGTTATTTTAGTCAACGTCTCGAACAACTCAAACTGCTACGATCTTCTGACTGGGGACTGTTTTAATCCTTAGCCGTCAAGGATTAATGGTGATTAATTGTGATTACGTGTTAACCGTTCCCCAGTCCTCATCCACCTGTTGACGCGCCGCAATAAAATCTTCATGGAGTTGTTGCCAATCCACCGCCGTCGCCGGACAACAGGTTATCATACGTCCCCCTCGCAGATGTAACACCGTCGAGGCGAATTGACGCACCAAATCCAACTGATGATTGGCCATCACCAACATCATCGATCGCTCCTGAGTCAGCGACGAGAGTAACTCCATTAACATCTCAGCCCGGCCCACATCCAAGGCCGAGGTGGGTTCATCCAACAGTAGAACCTGCGGTTCCGTGGCTAAGGCCCGCGCGATCGCCACCCATTGGCGTTGTCCCACAGACAACTGTAACTCCGTTTTTCCCAGCCAATCCGAGGGGATTTTCAGGCGATCGCACCAACGATCCACTCGCCTTTGAATCTCGGCAGCCCCCAAGTCTCGTAATCGCAACGGATAGGCCATCGCTTCGATTACCGTCATCCCCAACAACCTCGACTCCTGAGGAACCAACACGATTTGACGGCGTACCTGCAAAATCGGGATCTCCGTCAGCGGGCGATCGCCCCAAAAAATCTGGCCCGTCGTTGGATCTTGCAGGCGATTCAGCAACCGCAACAACAGGGATTTCCCCGCCCCAGAAATCCCCACCACCCCTAGGCGATCGCCTGGCGTTAACCCTAGGGAAATCTCATCAAGCAGCGTTAACCGTCCAGACGTTGTTCGCAGCGAAACGCGATCGAGGGTTAAAGACATAGCAAATCCAGATACAATCGAGCCAACATGAAGCCAACATCGAGGCCAACCCCTCAATCATCCCATGATCGCCGACCCCCTACCCACAGTCACCATTCTCGGAAGTCCCGTTCATCTGCATTCAGACTATAGTCAGTGGCTGCGATCGCAACTGACACAACACCAGGGCCTGCATGTCGTCACGCTCAACGCCGAAATGACCATGCAAGCCCAACGTAACCCCCAACTGGCCCAAGCCATCCACAACGCCGAACTCGTCATTCCCGACGGCGCGGGAGTGGTTCTCTACCTGAAACTGATCGGCCAATCCCTCAAACGCCAACCGGGAATCGAACTGGCCCAAACCCTCATCTCTCAACTATCTCCCCAAGAGACGGTGTTTTGTTACGGCGGTAAACCCGAGGTGATTCAACAAGCCGCCCGCAACCTACGCCAGCAGTATCCACACCTGAACCTCAGCGGCGTCTATCACGGCTATCTCAGCGACGACGAACATCGGCAACTCCTACAAGAGTTAGACCAAAAACAGCCAACGGTGATTTTAGTCGGCCTTGGCGTTCCCCGCCAAGAACTTTGGATTCAACGCCATCGCCATCACTGTCCTCACGCGATTTGGATTGGTGTAGGGGGAAGCTTCGATATTTGGGCTGGCGTCAAACCTCGCGCACCCAAATGGATGGGCGATAATCATTTAGAATGGGCGTACCGACTGTACCAAGAACCCTGGCGCTGGCGTAGAATGTTGGCCCTGCCCCATTTTGCCCTCAAAGCCTTGACTGAAATTATCTTCAGCAAACGTAGAACCTCAACGTAACTCAAGCTAGTCTCATTCCGTTGCAAACCGTTGATTAGGGGTGTACACGGAATGTTTGAGATCGCAAAATTTGGCAAAAGATACTGGGATGTTCAGTTCGTTTTTTTAATCAGTAATTATTAATAAAAACAATCAGGAGTGATTTTTTGTCGTGAAATTAGGTGACTGGATTGCCGTTATTTGCTTTATAATCTCTCTCGTTATCCTGTGGGAATTTCGCGAAGCACTGCTGTTGGTACTCAGTGCCGTTGTCTTGGCGATCGCCCTCAACAGCTTAGTTTGTCTCCTACAAAATTGGGGGAAACGATTAGGGTTTCAACCCTCTAGGGAGTTAGCAGTTTTGATTGCTCTCATCCTTGTTGGGCTATTTGGAACTCTCTTTTTCACCTTAGTTGCTCCTCCGTTTATCAATCAGTTTCAACAACTTATCGAACTGGCTCCCGTCGGCTTTCAACGATTTCTGAATTGGCTGGATCAAGTCCGTGTTTCTCCCCCCGTTTGGCTGAATCTTGACGAACTGCAACTTCCGAATTTCTCGGAACTCGCCCAACAAGTGGGTCCCCTAGCCCAGAACGTTGTTGAGAACTTTGTCACCTTCTTCTCCAATTCCTTGGCCGTTCTCTTAAAATTTCTCTTTGTTTTGGTCTTGACGGTGATGTTTCTCGTCGATCCCACCTCCTATCGCAACCTATTAATTCGTCTATTTCCCTCGTTTTACCGACGACGTGCCGATGAAATATTGACTCTCTGCGAAGAAGTTTTGCTCGGTTGGATGGGAGGAATTGTAATTAACTCCATCTTTGTTGCCAGCTTGAGTGCCATTGGCTTAGCTATCCTACAAGTTCGCTTTGTGTTTGCCCATGCTCTCCTGGCCGGTGTCTTTAACTTTATCCCGAACATTGGCCCGATTTTAAGTGTTATCTTTCCCATTTCCGTCGCCCTCCTAGATACTCCCTTAAAAGCTCTGGGCGTTCTCATTTTATATCTCGTTATTCAGAACGTGGAAAGTTACTGGTTTAGTCCGATGGTGATGCGGAAACAAATTTCCTTGTTACCCGCCGTCACCTTAACCGCACAAATCTTCTTTGCTACCTTTCTCGGCTTACTAGGACTCATTTTAGCCCTTCCCCTGGCGGTGGTGACCAAAACCTGGTTAGAAGAAGCCTTTTTTAAAGATTTTCTCGATCGCTGGTCCGGAGACCCCCAGCGCCAAATCTCTCGGCAAATGGTCGTTGTCGAAGAAGCGAAACTCTCCTCGAGTCGGCCGGAAATGAGTTCTGAGACAACCTTAGACCCCTGGGATGCTTAAAGGGTGCCTCGGTTAAACTTGACAGCTGAGCAATTAATGTTCTTAATATAGGTGTTTCGCATCAGTTCACAAAAATTCCCCCGTTCGCACAAATCACAGCAAAGCAAACCTGAAACTCATGCAATTCCTCAGACAACTTCTCAGACAACAGATTAAACACCAGATTGTTTTGGGACTCACCGCGATTGGCTTGGCCGTCACCGTCGCCCCAGAGGCCATCGCCAGCCGTTCTCCAGGCTATACCAAAGATAATGCCTCATCTCAGGTAGCAGCACGATTTGACCAGCGAGAAATTGACGCCAATCAAGTGATTGCGATCGCCGCCCCCGTCGGACGCACCAACGGCTATCAATTACTCGTCGTTGAACAACTCTCCAATCAGCGTCCCTGTTGGCAAGAACAAGGAAGTAACCCCACCCGCGTCGAACCCCTACTCCTCAACTTTGACTTTACCGGAATTTGCGGCCGTGGCACCGATAGTAACGGCTACTCGATTCGGGCCGGAGAACAAGATCTCGGCGTTCAGTACAACCTACAAGTCATCGAACGGGGTGGAGAACTGGTCTTGGTGGGGGTTCCCATCGGCCGCGATCGCAACCTACCCCGCCTAGAAATTGGCCGAACTCGGGGAATGGCCGAAGGGGAGTTTTCCCGTATTTACCTCGATTCCGGCTGGCGATTCACCCGTCGCAGCTACCAAGGCCGAACCCTGGGCCATATCTACCTCACCCATGATTTAACCCTAGCCCAACTGGCGAACCAAACTCGTCCCAACTCTCCCAACCGAGTTCCCGAACCCTCTGGCGATCGCCGTCCCTCACCTCAAGACGCTGACACCTCTGAGTCTCCCAATACCATCGAATTTGGCGACGATCCCCGTCGCAGCAACCCCTCTCAGGACAATCGTTCCTCCACGAACCCGGTTTCCCAACCCAATCCTGAGACCGCCAACAACAGCCAGGAGACGACCCTCGAAGAACAGCCCCTCCAGGAAGAGATGATTACAGCCCCCGTTCCCCATCGACAATTCCCTAACTCTCCCCTACCCGCCCTCCGCGACGAGTCATAGTCTAGGGGCTGACTGGACGAGACGAGCGTTGTCGAACCTGTCGTTGTAACTGTCGAAAATCCTGTTCGACTTCCTGGCGGAGACTGTGGTTATGAGGATCGGTTCGCAACGCTTTATTGAGATAAATGCGGCCCTTGCGGAACTCCCCTTGCTTGATGGACTGACGCGCCACCCGTTGATAGGTCACCGCCTGCCATTGACGGACCTCTACATCCACCGAGAGACGTTGAGATAACCCTTCCACCAGGGCGATCGCATGGGCAAACTTCCCTTGGCTGAGCAGCTTTTGCAGCCGATAGTAAGCTTGGGACTTCAACTGACGCTCGAAGGGGGACAGTTGAGGATGATGACAAAACGGAGATGAGGCCTCAGATGAAGCGTGGGGTGGCGACGATGGGTTACTCGTCGTCCCTGAATAATCCCGTGGTTGGCCTGGGGGTTGGGTTGTCGTTGTCGTTCTTGTTCTTGTTCTCGTCGTCCTCGGTGGAGGGGCCGTCGTCGGGACAGGGGTCTCAGAAACATCAGCATCTGGCCCCGAAACTGGAGTGGCTGAGTTGGGAACAACCTCCAACAGCACCTGATAGGCTTGGTGTAGACGAACGAAGCGATCGTGAGAGAGTCCAGGATTGAGATCCGGGTGCAACCGTCGCGCTAAAGACCGATAGGAGGCTTTAACCTCCGCGACCGTGGCGCGAGGGGTTAATCCCAAGAGGCGATAACAATCGAGTAACTCCATGGAGGTTCAACGAACACGCGATAGGAGCGCAACAAGGGCGCAACACACGGCAAAAAAAAGCAGACTTCCCCCGGATTGTAGCCGAGGGAAGCCCAATTTAGCCAATTAGACCGGCTTTCCTTCCAGGACGCGATCGATCAAACCATATTCTTTGGCTTGTTCTGCCGAGAGGAAGAAATCACGGTCCATATCCTTCTCAATCTTCTCAATCGGCTGTCCCGTGTTGGCCGCATAAATGCCATTCAACTGATGACGAATCCGTAGAATCTCCTTGGCCTCAATCTGAATGTCACTAGCCTGTCCACGGGTTCCCCCAGAGGGTTGGTGAATCATAATCCGTGAGTGAGGCAACGCCAAGCGTTTTCCGGGAGTTCCGGCCGCTAACAGAAACGACCCCATCGAGGCCGCCAGCCCCACGCAAATGGTCACCACATCCGCCTTAATATGCTGCATGGTGTCATAGATGGCCATACCCGAACTGACCACCCCACCGGGGGAGTTGATATAGACCATGATGTCTTTATCCGGGTCTTCTGACGCCAAATACAGCATCACCGCAATGACCTGATTCGCCAGTTCATCATCAATATCTCGGCCAATGAAGATAATCCGTTCACGATAGAGACGGTTGTAGATATCAATCCACTGGGTATAGGTATCCCCAGGCATTTGATACGGAACTTTAGGTATGCCAATGGGCATGGGTTAAATTCTCCCTTAAAAAGACAGTTGCAAACCCCATAGGGGGGGTAGGGTATGATGTTGGCTTAGGGCCGATGAAGCCAAACGAAGCCAAACTAGGATACGCCAGCGAGTTCTTGGGTATGTTTGTCACCTTTCTCGCTCACGAGAACTCGGTCAATCAGACCATAGTCTTTGGCTTGTTCTGGTGTCATATAGAACAAACGATCCATGTCTTTGCCGATTTTTTCGACGGAATGGCCAGTATTCTGGGCAAAGATCTCCAACATGGTGGCTTTGTTGGCCAGGACTTCTTTGGCCCGAATTTGAATATCCGTGGCCTGCCCTTGGGCAAAGCTTTTTGGCTGTTGCAAGATGATCGAGGCATGGGGCAAACTGGCACGACAGCCGGGGGTTCCCGACGATAACAGCATCGCCGCCATCCCCATAGCCGTTCCTAGGCAAATGGTATGAACCGGCGGTTTAATGTAGTTGAGAGTATCGCAGATGGCAAAGGCTTCTGTCTCAAAGCCGACGGGTTCACCCCCATAGTTGGAGGTTCCGGTGGAGTTAATATAGATTTTGATCGGCTTCTCGGGGTCATCGTACTGCAAGTACAGTAGTTGGGCGATGATCAACTCCGTTACCGATGCAACCAGGGGCATCCCCAGATAGACGATTCGCTCCTTCAGGAGCAGAGAGGGTAAATCCGGTGGGGGAGTTCGATTAGGGGAACTGCCGTAATACGGAGATTGGACAGCTTGAATCGGTAGGTTCATAGGATACTTCCGAGGCTCGGTAAATGTAGCTGCAATAGACTGTTTGCTTAGACTTGCTTAGACTCGCGTAGAGGGTGTGATTCAGCCTTTTATATATCTTAACGTCTTTGGGGGATCGGCTTGGCTCCCTAGGGCAGTTCGACGGAGGTGGGTTTGGCAATATGGGGCAATCCCCAGCCCAGTTTTTCTCGCAACACCCGGAAAAACTCCGTTGGACGCAGACGGATAAAGCGGGCAAGATAGTCGGATTTCTCGATCACGACGCGATCGTCGGGGAGGACGTAACAGCCGGCGTTACCATCGACGACCATCATCATTCGTTCTCGGGTAGCCGGGAGAACTTGCACCCGTTCGGTATCTGAGAAAATTAAGGCCCGTGAGGCCAGAGAATGGGGACAGATCGGCACAAGCTGAAGCACCTGGACGTTGGGGGTGATGACGGGTCCGCCCGAGGACAGGGCGTAGGCCGTCGAACCCGTCGGCGTTGAGACAATCACCCCGTCTGCGGCAATATCGACGGGGGAATGTTCGCCGACGATGACCTCAAAGTGGCACATACTGGTTAGGGGTTCTCGATGCAAAACCATCTCGTTGAGACAGAGGGCTTCCCAGAGAACGGTGTCTTCTCGTAAGACTCGCACTGTTGCCATGGTGCGTTCTTCAATGCGGTAGTGACCCTTAAAGACGGCCTCTAAGGCATTGTCGAGTTGACTGAGATAGGTTTCGGTGAGAAATCCCATATGGCCCGTGTTGACGGTCAATAGGGGGATTCCCAGGGGGGCAACTTGGCGGAAGGCGGCGAGGACGGTTCCATCGCCTCCGAGGACGATGCCAAAGTCAAAGTCTTTGTCAAATCCAGGGGGGACTAATCCATGAATGGGGGTATGACAGACGGGACTATCGGGTTTGGAGTGACCGAGAATACCGCCCATTCCGGTAGCAACCCGCACCTGGCATCCCCGGGCGGTGAGATCCTGTTCGAGTTGAGTTTTGACGCGACAGGCGGCGGGTTTAACTTCGTTGTAGATAATGCCAACTTTCGGCACGCTCGGAGTTTACCTCTTAGTTGTACGTTCAGCAGTTAGGGGTGGAATCGAAATGATCCCAGCCTATCTTCCCATGAATGTTCCCGAAGACAAGGGTTCGGTTTACCCTTGTTTACGGTTAGTCGGAGGATTTGAAGGGCGATCGCTGCCGTTTTTTCCGCGCTTTGGTTTTTTCTTGTTCGTACTCAATTTCTTTGAGTTTCTTCATAATGCGACTGTGATATTCCTGTAGGTAGGCTTCGAGGCTCGTCATCTCGTTGGGGTTGATGTCGAAGACAGGATACACGTCATCCATGCTGGTGGCTAGGGGAGTCCCCGAGGCCAAGACTTCAGCGAAATAGAGGCGATCGGCTACATTGGCCCCCCATTGGAAGAAGCGGGCGGCTCGACGGACGGTTCGCAATAAGCCGAGAGGGGCACGGGTGATGCGGGCGGTTCGCCCTGAGAGTCGTTCGCACAGTTGGATGATTTCTTCGGCACTCCAGGCCCGAGTTCCGACAACGGGATAGGTTTGGTTGGCGGTTTCGGGTAGGCTGAGGGCCTTTACGGCAAATTTAGCGATATCTTGGGTGTTGGCGTAGGCGATGGGGGCGGCTTGGCCCGTTAGCCAAACGGGTTGGTTATCGAGTATGGGAATGGCATATTGTCCGATGAGTCCCTGCATGAATCCTGCCAGTTGTAGGACGGTGTAGTTGAGTCCCGATTCGGCTAGGAAACGCTCGGTACAGCGTTTGATTTCCATGAGGGGAACATGGGGATACTGGTCGTTGTTGAGAATTGAACAGAAGACAAATCGTTCAACTCCGGCTTGCTGAGCGGCTTGGATGAGGGCCACTTTGCCATGCCAATCGACTTCTTTGACGCTTAAGGAGTCGGTGACTCGGACGGTGGCGGCGTCGATGACGTGAGTAATGCCGTCGAGGGCCGGCGGGAGGGTACTTGGATCGCAGAGATCCCCACGGACGAGTTCTGCGCCCCATTTTCTTAGAAAGGAGGCTCGGTTGAAACTGCGGACTAAACAGCGAACGGAATATCCTTCGTCAATGGCTTGACGGGCAATTTGTCTTCCTAGGGTACCGGTGGCACCAACGATTAATAGGCTCATCAAAAACTCCTTGTGGAACCCCCCACCTCGCGCCGCAGGTGGGGGAGGAAACAAGCGTCAGGCAGCAGGGTTCAAGCCCGGCTTAACTGACCATCTCTGCGGGCAACTAACTAAAATGCCCGTGGCGCGATAGAGTAACTGAACTTTGGCAGCCCTAAACTGACCAATACGCTTCCAGGTCAACCCAGAAACCGAAACCTTCCTGGCGGTATCGCCACTGACATAGCCAACCGAGACGCGACCGGCCA
>OFEU01000212.1_pt1 | contig 58104 bp, 61 predicted proteins | sample 1521221 | NCBI WGS metagenome assembly OFEU01 (sample SAMN03766357, study PRJEB24113) | microbial mat metagenome | isolation source: enrichment culture HLUCC-O from microbial mat sample contains cyanobacterium... | reverse complement strand
AATTGATATCTATGATTTAAACCTGAATCGTATTCGGATATTTCTACTCTAACTCCCATTGCGTGAACATTTGCTGCACTATCTAACAGAGCTCCCCTAAGGCCGGAATTCATACCCGGTCGGTAGGGGGCTCTCGGATTATTATGAAAACATCCATCCTTATATTTCTGATAGGAATTCTCGCCATACCGATGAGCAAAACGGTTCCGGGTATTGAGGCTTCAACCGAACTTGGGGCACAGGATCACCCCTGTCCGCCCTTCAATCAGGAAGCCTACGACTACCTCGTCGACTTTGCTAGCAATAGCGGCTTCCCGCATTCCTATGAGGGCATTACGGCTCAGGCCATTCCACCGGAGGAAATACGGTGGCTGGAGTTTCACCCAAAGTGTGAAACTATCAAAATAATGGATTATCAATGTTATTGATATTGACTAGTGATTTGTATGTGGTTATTTAGCCAAAAGGAGTTTCCCTATTAACGTGCCTTTACTATGTTGTAACTGACCTCCCCCCACAAAATAGAGTCGTTGTAAAGTAGAGTTTTTCGGGTAATTTGGAAGGTGGGAGCATCCCAAAATTAAATCCGAAAGACCGTGAAAAAATCAAAATTTACCGAGGCGCAAATTGCCTTTGCTCTCAAACAGGCCGAGACCGGAACCCGAGTGGAGGAGATCTGTCGAAAGTTTGGGATCTCTCAAGCCACCTTCTTCAACTGGAAGAAGAAGTACGGCGCATGCGCTCTTTGATGGGCGCCGGTTCCGTGTGTTAGCTGTAGTGGATAATTGCAGTAAAAAATGCCTCGGTTATCGTGTCGGCCAGTCGCTGAAAGGCGTCGATGTTCGTGATGAACTTACTCGCATTGCTCAGGATCAATGTGCGTTTCCACAGAGATTGCAGTGCGACAATGGCAGCGAGTTCATCAGCCTTGACAGGGTGTATGCACTGCAACCACAGATTTCACATTGATTCCCTGTTCTTTTCTCCGATATATCAACTATTTTAGGTCATCGGCAGATACGTCGATGGGGTGCCGGACAAGGTTGAAGGCCATGAAAACGTCTGCCAGGTCTGGGCAGTGATCCCGGCGGGGACGTCAACCCGCATCCCGATGAATGCCGATATCCAATGAACCAAGGTTAGTCCATTGCAAACACCTCAAACCAAACGGGGAATGTGCAATGACCATTACATCTTCACACATCCGGATACCCGATTTATGATTTTCTTTTATGTCGTTTTAGGTTACCTCGGACTTCTGATGTTTATCTCCATCCGGAAATCCCTGTTCATCAAGAACCAGGAAGACTTTATGGTGGCAGGTCGATCGGTCCCTACCTATAAGCTCGTCGGAACACTGTTATGTACCTGGATAGGCTCAGGGTCGTTATTGGCCGGTGCCGGACTTGCCGCCCGCGTGGGTTTTGCCGAACTGTGGATGGCGGCAGGGGCGTGGATCGGTATTATTATCGTGTTTTTCCTGGCCGCGCGGGTCCGGCGTATCGCCCAGTTTACCGTGCCGGATATCCTCGAACTTCGCTACAATAAATGGGCCCGGATTCTGGGGACCATCGTGATTGTCATCGCCTACACCACCATCGTGGGATATCAGTTCCGGGGCGGTGGATTCGTGCTGAACCTGGTGGCCGATATCCCCGAATGGCAGGGGGTTATTCTCACGGCCATCTTTATCATCGCTTTCACGGCCTTTGCAGGGATGCTGTCTATCGTTTCAGTAGATATCATCAACGGCGCTGTGATTACCGCCGCCGTGCTCATCGCCGCACCGCTGGTGTTTTTCAACCTGGGTGGCGCCGAGCATTTCAGCGTGGCACTGGACCCTTCGTATTTCACGGTTTTCGGTGAGTATAACTTCCTGTGGGCGATGGGGGTTTTCTTCCCTACCTTCCTGCTGCTGCTGGGCGAGTCCAATATGTATCAGAAATTTTTCTCAGCCCGCGATGAAAAGTCGGCCAAAACTGCGGTTGGATGGTGGGTTGTCGGGACTATTGTGGTGGAAACCGCCATCGCGTCTCTGGCCATTTTTGCATTCAGCCATTTCAACAGCCTGAGTCCGGACAGCAGCTTCTTTCTGGCTGTGGAGCAGAGCGAGCGCATCATTCTGCACACCGCCCGATTCGGGACCGAGGTGGGCATCCCCCTGGTGGGCGGACTCCTGCTGATTATGGCGGCCGTGGCGATTATCACCTCTACCGGCAACAGCTTCCTGCTGGCACCATCTACTAACCTGACCCGCGATATCTACCAGCGGTTCGTGAATCCCCAGGCTACCGACAAGCAAATGGTGGTCTTTCAGCGCATTATGGTGCTGGTGCTAGGGATTTTTGCCTACCTGCTGCTCACCCAGTTTCGCACGATACTGGATATGGCGTTTACAGCCTATACGATGGTCGGGGCGGGACTAACTCCCGCCTTACTCGCCGCGTTCCTGTGGAAACGGGTAACGACCGCCGGCGGAGTGGCTTCCATCGCTACAGGGATGGGGATGACGTTGCTCATTACCCTGGTTAATGGCATCATGGAAGAGCCCCTGATTGCCACGAGTTACATTGTAATTCCGGCCGCTTCTGCCTCGGTTCTGGTACTGATAGTGGTCTCGTTGCTCACCAAGCCCGATCCGAAGGAGAAGTGGGAGAAATTCTATGCCAAACCGGTGAGTCTGGCCAAAGCGATTGAGGAGCAGCAGCAGAAAGACGCCTGATTTTCACGGACCGGTAGTGAGTAAGTGATTTACTGACTAGGAAATCTTTGCTGTCTAAAAGCACCGTCTGCCTTTTTGTACAACCCCGGAGGCAAGGGTGACTCCGGGGCACATCGAGGCACCGGAACCCATCGTGATACCCATTTTGAGCGCCGGTCCGCAGATGAGCGTCGGTCCGGTTTGTTAACTTACATCGAACTAAGGTCCTCAAAACCGATGATGAACTACGTGGATGTAGCCTTGCCCAATGCCGTCCGGCAGGTGTTTACCTACGGATACAAGGGGGATGACGATGCCTCGCTGCAACCCGGCATGCGGGTCTGGGTGCCGTTCGGATCCCGCAAGCAGATCGGGATGGTGGTCGCCGTGCATGACCGGAAACCCGGCTTCAAGGTCCGCGCTATCACCGGTGTACTGGATACGGAACCCTTGCTTACCCCCGAATTGCTGCAGCTGACCGGGTGGATGGCCGGATACTATTTCGCAGGCTGGGGGGAGGTTATTCAGGCGGCTTTGCCGGCCGGACTCAACTACGTGACCGACCGCTGGATCACCTTTTCGGGATCGCTGACCGGTGCGGACCTGACACCTGCCGGGAAGGAATTGCTGGCCGCGGTGCAGTCGGCCGGGGAAATCGCGCTGGAGGAGGCCCGCAGGCAATGGCCCGATACCCTGATCCGCAGCTTACGCAAACAAGGGGTACTGGAGCTTCGGGAAGTCCCCCGGCGCAAGGTGAAACCGAAACGCGTGAAAGCCTGCACCTGGAACGAGCAGCATCGTGAAAAACTTCAGGCGTTTTTGTCGGGCTATACCGGGAAAATACATGCCTGGATTCAAACCGCCATGGAGCTCCACCAGCTCCAACCTCCCTGCCTGTACAAAAACCTGCGCGAAGAACACGGATTCTCACCCCACGCGCTCAAACGCATCGAAAAGGAAGGGTTTATCCAGGGTATCGAGATCGAAGAATCGGCAGCCGAAAGCCTGTACCTCGAGCATGCCCCGGAACGTATCCGTCAGCTCAACGAAACCCAGTTGAAGGTGTTTAAACCCATATCGGAAGCCCTCGATGCCGGTCGGTTTGAAAGCTTCCTGCTGTACGGCATCACCGGCTCCGGCAAAACCGAGGTCTACATCCATGCCCTCAAACAAGCCCTGGACGCCGGCAAAGGCGGACTCGTGCTGGTTCCGGAAATTGCGCTCACCCCACAGACGGTGCGAAGGTTTTACGAGATTTTCGGCGATGACATCGCCGTGCTCCACTCCCGACTCAACGACCGTGAGCGTTTCGAGGCCTGGACCGCACTGCGCAGAGGTAAAAAACGCATCGCTATCGGGGCGAGGTCGGCCGTGTTTGCCCCCGTACCCAATCCCGGTATTATCATCGTTGACGAAGAGCACGATAACTCCTACAAGCAGGAAGATCCCGCGCCCCGCTACAATGCCCGTGATGTGGCGGTGTTGCGCGCCTCTATGGCTGGTATCCCGGTGGTACTGGGTTCGGCAACGCCGGCGGTGACTACACTGCACGGGGTGACCCGCGGTAAGCGAACCTTGCTTAAGCTCCCATCGCGACACGCATCGGCTACCCTGCCGGAGGTGACCATTCTGGACCTCAAACAGTATCGGAATGCCATGCGCGGACCTATCGCTGTTCCGCTTTTTATGGCTATCGAGGAGGCGTTAGAACGAAAAGAACAGGTTATTCTGCTGCATAATCGGCGTGGATTTGCCAGCTACCAGCAGTGCGACGAATGCGGACACGTACCCGAATGCCCGCATTGTTCGGTCAGCCTTACCTTTCATCGTCGGGTGGGACAATTGCGTTGCCACTATTGCGGTTACAGCGAGCGGGCTACCCCGCTGTGCAAGGCCTGCACGGCGCATGGCATGCACCACAAGGGATCCGGTACCCAGCGCGTGGAGGAGGAAATTGCCCCGTTACTCCCGCAGGCACGGGTGATGCGGATGGACCGTGATACCACGTCGACCCGGGATGCGCATGCCAATCTGCTGAGCGCTTTTGGTCGCGGCGAGGCAGATATTCTGGTAGGAACCCAGCTGGTTGCCAAAGGACTGGATTTTCCGAATGTGACCGTAGTGGGTGTGGTGAATGCCGATACCGAGCTGGCTTTTCCCAGTTACCGGTCTTCGGAAAGGATGTTTCAGCTGCTCACCCAGGTGGCCGGTCGCTCAGGTCGGGCGGAAAAAACCGGTATCGTATTCCTGCAGACCCGCCAACCCGAACATCCGGCCCTGAAATTCGCCGCAAAACACGATTATGAAGGGTTTGCCAACCACGAAATGCGGCAGCGACGGGAATTGCATTATCCACCGTTTTCCCGACTGATCCAGTTTCAGTTTAAAAGTCCCGATGAACAGAAAGTGGCTATCGTGGCGGAGGCATTCACCCGGGTTTTGGCTTCGGTGATGAAGGGTCACGCAGTACTCGGGCCGGCACCGGCCGCCATCGTGAAGATTTATAACGACTACCGATGGGAATCGTTGGTGAAGATGCACGTGAATATCGGTCCGCAGAAGATGGAAGCATTGCTGCGCACGGTTTTCGAGCGGTATGAAAAACAGAAGCCGGAGGGCGCTTCTACGGTCCGGATTAACGTCAATGTGGATGCGATTTGACCGCTACCAGCTCAGCTGTACACTCTTCCGGCAACAACGGAAGCCGCCGCCGGAATTACATTTGACCGCTACCAGCTCAGCTGCACACTCTTCCGGCAACAACGGAAGCCGCCGCCGGAATTACATTTGACCGCTACCAGCTCAGCTGCACACTCACGGCCGGATTGAATCCCGGCAAGGTGCGCGCGTGCTTGACGAAACTATGCTCAGACTCTCCGGAGGAGCCGTCGGTGCCGGCTGAGGAGGCCGGTACCAGCCCGTAATCCAGCATGTTATCCCGGTTAAGTACGTTGATCAGATCCAGTTTAAGGCGAATTACACCGCCACCGACCCGCTGCTGGTAATGAACCCCCGCATCCAGCTGACTGAAGGCCGAAAGCCGATCGTCTTCGGGACGATCCAGCCGGTAGGTCCCGTACAGAGAGCGATTATGCATGACCATAAAATCATAGTAAGCCTGGCGGTAACCCCAAACCCTGCCATACATACCGGACCACTGCCCGTACACCTGAATACGATTATTGACCCGCGTTTGAAGCATGACCCTGACACGATGAGGTTCTGACCAGGGCGCTGGCAGCCACCGGCCAAACTGCTCCTGCATATCCACCTGCGAGACCGTCCAGTCGTATCCGGCCATCATCTCGGTTCCAATCCGTGGAATCTGCTGCGTCAGCGTAATTCCCGCACCACCCTGAAAACTTCGGGTCTGATGGGTAAAATCAGCCAGCCTGGAAATATGATCCTGCCCGCTGCGCAGTAGTTTGGGATAGGAAATCTGATGGGTGACCGGTTGCCATTTGGTGAAAGTCTCCAGGCGAATCCGGGTATATTCCGTCGGTTCATTCAAAAAGGACAGGGTCAGGTGGTAAGCCCGTGGCACGGCCAGCTCCCCGGCGTGGGTCCAGACGGGAAGCGATGGAACCAGTGAGCTCGGACCCGGATTGGTTACCGAAAACTGATGAATGAACTGCCGGTAAATCCCGCCGGCTACCCGCATCGACCAATACCCGATGGCTGATGCATCACGGTCGTACTGGGCGCTGAAGCGGGGTTCAGCATATACCTTGTCCGTATTCGAAATATACGTGAGCCGTGAACTTACATTCAGTCGCCATGCAGCGACAGGATGCCAGTCGATTCCGGTGAACACACTTCCCATACCCGCCGAGGCAGCCGACAGAGTCGGGATATAGAATAAATCCGACAGGTTCACCCTCGTGCGAATATAATCGACCTGAAATCCGTTGCTGATCCGAAGCCGCGGGGAAGCCGCATAGTCGATTTCCGCCTGGAAAATGCCGTGATCAATGCGATTGTCATCCCACTGGTGCATACCCGAAGCCGGGTTTGCCGTGAACGCCTCCATCGCCTCCGGGGCGCTCACGCCGGAGGGTAATCCTGCATCGATGCTGCCCGCCATCCGGTAACTGTGCTCAAGCCGGTTGCCGGAGTAGCCAGCCTGTATCATAATATCGGTCCGGGCCGTGAGCAGGGCATCATAGCGCAGGCGGGTAACCCGATTGTTCCAGGTGTAGGAGTCCCGCGCAAACATGAATTCCGGATACTGCGCGTCGGGCTGGGGTAGTCGGTTCAGTAATTCAGTTCCCAGGGTATTGTATCCGGAATACAAGGAATAACTCACCGACTGAAATGGGTCAATACGCAGGCGTGAGCTCAGGTGTATATCCCGGAATCCAACCCGGCTGTCGTGCAGGGCTTCATCGTACATACGGTAGGAGTCTTGTCCGTCCATGAGCAAATTGGCAATAACCGGGTCAATATAATCCCAGTTTCGCATGGTGGCAGACAGAACCGGACTTTGATAAATGTCCCAGATGTTGGTGCGTATGGCCAGCAGGGTCTCCAGGTCCATATCGCCCAACCGGCCCGCTACATCGGCCCGCAGATTACTGCTGACGGCATCGGCCTGCAGCGTTGCCGTATTGGATGCACGGTTACTCACGTCGTGGGTCATGCTGATCAGGCCGGATATCTGGGAACCGGCACGGGCATCAAAACCGGCTTTGTGGATGGTGACACGGTCGATGGCGTACGGACTAAAAGCACTGAACAGGTACCCGAAACTGTAGGGGTGGTAAACGGGCATGCCGTCCAGATAGAAACGATGTTCATCGGCACCACTTCCCTGAATGTTCAGGGTGGCCAGGGGCAGCTGAAACTGAACCCCGGGAAAAAGGCCCAGCGTCCGAACCGGATCGTTGCCCGGTTGAAGCGGACCGTCACCGGAGACGGTTACCCATTGCGCGGCACCGCCGGATTGTCCCAGCCGACGACTGTGATCGTTGATCACGATGGGTTCGGCAATGTAGGGCTTTTCACGCAGCGCAAGCTGTGTGCGGAGCACACCGTCAACCGGAATCGTGACAGTTTTTCGAAGCGGTTCGTATCCAACGTAGCTGACAATGAGCTCCTGAGGACCACTAAGCACCCCGGGAATGCTGAAAAAACCACTGGTATTGGATGCAGTGCCTCCATCGGCGCTGGCCAGCAGGATGGTGGCTCCGGGGAGGGGCCTGCCGGTACGATGGTCTACAATCCGGCCGGCGACCGAGCCAAAAGATGGTTGCTGCCGGGCACTGCGCACCAGCACCAGTGTACCGCTGCTCAGGGTGATGTAGTCAAGGGATGTATCTGCAAGGATCCGGGCAAGGGCCTGTTCGGCCGGAAGCTCCCGGATGGTCACGTAAACCGGGGTATCGTCTAAAATGGCCGTATCGTACACCAGATTCAACCCGGTTTTTTGCACAAAGGTGCGAAGTACCTCGGAAAGGGGTTCACCCCTGAATACGAGGGTGTACACCGGCACATCCGTGTTGCTGCTGGTGATCTCATTATTTTGCGCAGGAGCTTTCATCGGACTTGCATACAGCAAAACCGGCCACAAAACGATGAAAAGTAGGTATAAGCTGCGCGGAGACGACATCAAAACCGGGCTAAACGTTAAATGGAGGGTCAGTAAATCCGGTAACCGTTGGAGGTCTGGCTGAATTCAAGCCCTTTCACGGTGCAGATATCCTGTAGTATGGTTTCAAGCGGCACCCCGCTGGCATAGTACGTTGACAACGTATCCTGCAGGATGTCCGTTTCTTCGATCGTTATGGTGACATCGAAACGTCGCTCCAGGTCGCGCAGGATGGCATCCACTGAATAGTTGCTGTAGGAGTAGCGCTGCTGAATCCAGGCCAGCTCAGCGTCCGGACTGAATGCCGAGGGGAGGCGGGGCACGGTATTGTCACGGCTGACCGAGCTTCGCTCACCGGCTTCCAGCTCTACGCGAGCGCCGGTTTCACTCAGGGCACCGAAGCGTACTGAACCCTTGGTCACCATCACACTGGCAATGTCCTCATCCGGCCATGCCCGTACAAGAAAGGCCGTGCCGGTTACCGTGATTTCAGAAAGCGGGGTTGATACCCGGAAGGGGAGTTCGCCGGCTACAACATCCAGATACACCTCGCCGGCAATATGCAGATCACGGTGGCTGCTGCCAAATCCGGGTCGATACGACAATGTCGTGGCGCTGTTCAGTGTTGCCTCAGATCCGTCGGGCAGGGTGTAGGTTGCCTGCGCTCCGGCCGGGGCGCTGACATGCACCATGGCAAAATTCAGGGCGTAAACAAAATATACGGTTGCCAAAGATGCAGCCAGGAGCAGACTGGTCCAAAGAATTCGCCCACGCCCTTTGTCGCCGGCAGAGGAATCGTGTCGGGAGGGTATCTGCTGTGTGGTGTTTTCTTCGTCAAAGGTGGTGTTTAGATTCAACCGACCTCGAACACTGTGCAGAGCGGCTTCGGTTTCATCTTCAGTGACCACATTTCTGCCGGAGTGCATCTCACGGGTAACGTCCCACAGTTCCTGTAACTCCGCATCGGCCGTATCAGGACGGGTACCTGCGGGAATCAGGCCATCATAATTGTCAGTTATGTCGTTTTTCATACCACTAATCTGGATTTTTCGCCGATGTGCATATCATAGTGAATCCGTAGCTGACGTAGTGCTGCAACCAGATGATTGTTCACGGTTCGCGCCGAAACCTGCATAACCTGAGCAATTTCCTCGTGGTCGAGTCCTTCAAACCGGCTGAGTTCAAAAGCCTCCCGCTGGCGTTCAGGAAGCTGCTCCACCCACTCGTGAAGCTTTTCGGTAAGATAGCCTGTCTGTTCAACATGGTCAGACTCCTCACCCGAAGTGCTTTCCGGACCGGTAATCAGATCTTCATGCTGCAGATCAGCCAGCTCCAGCCCGGTAACCTCTCTGCGGGTGTCACGAAGCAGGTTGAGTGACTTGTTCCGTACCATCTGGAAGAGAAATGCCTTGAGCGATTTCTCCAGATCGATCTGATCCCGGATTTGCCAGAGTTTGATGAAAACATCCTGTGCAACGTTACAGGCCTGGTCTTTGTCGCGCGTGAAGGTCATGGCATACCGGACCATATCATTATATAACAACCGGAAGAGTTGGTCGAAGGCCGCATCGTTGGATGCCTTGATTCGTCGGGCGAGCTTTTGAACAGAATCTGTCATGGGTCAGCTTGGATTTTGAATAGTACACACTACCGTTGTGGTATGACTATGCTAACCCGAAAGACCGCGATTCCGTTTGCCGTACCCTGAATCCGGCCCGCCGGAAGTACAAACCCCTGTCAGGAACACTCCTTCCCGCATCAGCGGGCAGCCACAAGGCAACCGTGCCGGCTAATTTCGGCCGAAGAAATCCGTACCCTGACAGGCGTCGGTTTACCGGGGAGCAAGACCAAAAGAAAGTTCATCTCCATCGACGTCCACATCCACACTCCCGCCCTTCTGCAGCGCACCGAAAAGCATTTCATCCACGAGCCGGTTTTTCAGCTGTTCCTGCATGAGACGCGACATCGGACGGGCACCGTATGCCGGTGAGTAGCCTTTTTCGGCAAACCAGGCTTTCGCAGCATCGGTCAGGCTGAGCACGATGTTTTTTTCAGCCAGCTGCGCATTAAGTTCAGCCAGAAATTTGTCTACAATTTGTAGGATGACCTGCTCGTCGAGGTGCCCGAAGACCACAATTTCATCCAGGCGATTTCGGAATTCCGGTGTGAAATGCTTTCGGATGGCCCCCATGGCGTCGCCGGATGCAGCAGCGGCAACATCGTCACTGAACCCAATTCCGCCCCGGCTCATCTCGCGCGACCCCACATTGGAGGTCATGACCAGGATAACATTCCGGAAGTCGGCTTTTCTGCCGGTATTGTCGGTCAGGGTAGCATAGTCCATGATCTGCAGCAGGATGTTGTAGATGTCAGCATGGGCTTTTTCAATTTCATCGAGCAGCAGTACACTATTCGGGTTACGTCGTATGGCGTCAGTCAGCAATCCACCCTGTTCAAAGCCCACATAGCCTGCCGGCGCACCGATGAGCCTGGATACGGTGTGCTTTTCCATGTACTCACTCATATCAAACCGAACAAGCTCAACGCCGAGCTGCCGGGCCAGAACGCGGCATAATTCGGTCTTCCCGACCCCGGTAGGACCGGTAAACAGGAAGGAACCCACCGGTTTTTGCTGATCGCCCAGACCGGCTCTGCTTCGCTTCACGGCCGTTGCTATGGAATGAATGGCTTTCTGCTGACCGAAAACAGCTGCGGTCAGATCCTCCTCGAGTGTGCGCAGGTGTTCTTTATCGCCGCTGGTTAGAGACTTTACCGGGATGCGGGCAATGCCGGCCACCAGCTCTTCGATATCCCGGGCCGTTACCTGCCGTCGTCGGGCGGATTTCAGCGAAACCCGGGCACCGGCTTCATCGAGAACATCAATGGCTTTGTCCGGGAGTTGGCGGTCGTTCAGGTACCGGGCCGACAACCGCACGGCGGCTTCAACGGCAGAGGGCTGGTATTTGAGCTTGTGATAGGCTTCGAAATCAGGCTGCAATCCCTTGAGAATTCGGATAGCGTCTTCGGCAGAGGGCTCGGTAATGTCGACCTTCTGAAACCGGCGTGAAAGTGCGCGGTCTTTTTCGAAGTGGTTCTTGTACTCCTCATAGGTGGTAGCCCCGATACAACGCAGTTTACCGCTCTGAAGGGCTGGTTTGAGCAGGTTGGAAGCGTCCATGGTTGAATTTCCGGCAGCGCCCGCACCAATCAGGTTATGGATTTCATCGATGAATAAAATAACGTTTTCTTCTTCGATGATGGCTTTGATGACCATTTTGAGCCGTTCTTCGAAGTCGCCCCGGAACCGGGTTCCTGCCAGCAAACTGCCCAGATCCAGAGAGAGCAACCGGTAGCCCTGCAGGCGGTCCGGGACCTGCATTGCAGCCAGCTGTTGGGCCAGGCCCTGAGCTATGGCGGTTTTACCCACGCCGGGGTCGCCAACCAGGATTGGATTATTCTTCAGGCGCCGGCTGAGTATCTCCACACTGCGTTGTACCTCGTGCCCCCGCCCAACCAGTTTGTCGAATCCGCCCTCAGCGGCGATGCGGGTCCAGTCTTCCGTGTACCGGGACAGCGTGGCATTTTTGCCCCGCTTTTTGCCTTTGCCGGCAGGTTCATCGCCTTCGTCAGATACGTCGGGGTCAACGGCAGGGGCTTCATCGTCAAAGTCGTCGAAATTATAGCGAGCCCCGCCTGACCTCGGCCGACCTGCGGTTCTGTCTGCATCAAAAGCCTCTTCATCATCCAGGGCATCCTCCCCGAAATCGTCCAGGTCCAGGTCGCGTGTTATGCCATGGGAGATGTAGCGCATGATATCGAGCTGATCGATGTCTTGCCTGAGCAGGAAGTACACCGCATACGACTCGTTTTCCGTGTACATCGAGATGAGCACATCGCCGACACTGATTTCCTGCTGTTCAGCAGCGTGGGCATGCATCAGGCAGTGCTGCACCACCCGTTTGAAAGTTACGGTGTGTACCGGATCCTGCCCGCCCGTAGTTTTATCAATACCTTTGTAGAATGACTCGATATCGCGTTGAAGGGCGGAGGTGTCAGCTCCCACAGCATGGAGCAGCCTGATTCCGCTTTCATCCATACAGACGGCATGAAGCAGGTGTTCAAGGCTCACAAAAGCATGGTTGCTGGTTTTGGCCAGCATCCAGGCGTCGCGCAGTAATTTGTCGAGTGCTTTGCTTTGCATAGGTTAACCTGCTTTTTCCATGATACATTTCAGTGGGTAGCCTTCGGCCTGGCTCATAATTTCTACCTGCTCAATTTTGGTTTCCGCAATTTCCCGTGAGTAGTAACCACAGGCCCCGCGACCCCGGTGGTGTACGTCATTGGTGATTTTGATGGCTTCGGGCACGCTTTTCCGGAAGACCTGCGTGAGAACCTTGACAACGAAATCAAATGTGGTGTAATTGTCGTTCAGCAGAATTACGGCGTATTTCGGTGGTTCCTGTAGTTTTTCCCGGGTTTTTTCGGCAAATAGCTGGTCGGGTTGGCTGGGCATGGCAAGGGTGCTCGTTTGGTGTTGTCATCGCGATAGCAAAAGGTAAAAAAATAACCGATGACTCACAGCGGTGAATCCCGGACCCGGGCCAACAAATCTTAAAAAGGTTTGCTCAGAAACCGTATATTCCCGAACCTGAACGGGGTTTGGTAACGGCGTGCACAGTATTCCCATATAACCGGTATGGCACGCCAGCAATACACGATTGTGAAACTCACCTGAACACATGACTGACGAAAAAGGGAAGATTGATATTTTTTCGCTGGATGCAGAATTGTCGAACACACTGGCCGACAAACTGTTGAAAACGGCGCGACGCCCTCTTGAAAACATGCTGGGGCTTACGGCGCTCAATGACGTTTACCACAAAAGCCTGAAACTGGGCGACCCGACCTACTTCGCGGAGAACGTGCTGAAAGCCATGAATGTGGATTTCCGCATCGCCGAGCAGGACCTGGCGCGTATCCCGGAAAAAGGTAAAATTGTGCTGGTAGCTAACCACCCGTTTGGCGGTATCGAGGGCATTATCATGGGTGCCATCCTGCAGCGGGTGCGCCCTGACGTAAAAATCATGGCCAATTACCTGCTTTCCGCCATCCCCGAAATGCGTGACCTGTTCATTTTTGTGGACCCGTTCGGCGGTCCGGCAGCGGCCAGAGCCAACCTCGCCAGTATGAAACAGACCATCAGCTGGCTCAAAGAGGGCAGTATGCTTGGCGTTTTTCCGGCCGGTGAAGTTTCCCACGCTACCTGGAAAAACCGCCGTATTACCGATCCGGCATGGAGCAATACCGTTGCCAAGATTGTGAAAAAGACCGAGAGTCCGGTTGTTCCGATGTTCTTCAAAGGTCATAACCGTTTCATGTTTCAGCTTGCCGGAATGATTCACCCCCGGCTGCGTACGGCTCTGCTCCCGAATGAACTGCTGAATAAGAAAAATACGATTATCGATGTGCGGGTTGGCAACGTCATTCCCTACAGTCGACTGCGTAAGTTTACCACGGAGGATGAGCTCACCGACTATGTGAGGATGCGTACCTATATGCTGGCCGACCGTCCGTCCAAGGAGATTGAAACCGCCGAAACCATCGTCTTTCCCAACAGTGATATGCAGCCGGTGATTGATCCGGTGGATCCTGAACTGTTGCTCACGGATGTAGAAGGTTTACCCGTCAGCCAGATGCTGCTGGAAAGTGGTGATATGCAGGTATACCACGCCTCCAAAAAACAACTTCCCCATCTTATTCAGGAAATTGGTCGACTCCGGGAAATAACATTCAGGGCAACCGATGAAGGTACCGGGCGGTCCGTGGATCTGGATGAATTCGATGAATATTACCAGCATCTGTTTGTGTGGAACAAAGCCAAATCGGAAATTGTGGGGGCTTACCGGCTTGGTCGGACCGACAATATCATCAAGCGTTTTGGTAAGAAGGGGATGTACACCACCACGCTGTTCAATATGCGTTCGTCTTTCTTTGAACAGATTCATCCGGCTTTGGAAATGGGGCGTTCTTTTGTGCGACCCGAGTACCAGCGGTCGTTCAGTCCGCTGCTCATGCTCTGGCGGGGTATAGGACACTACGTAGCCAAGTATCCCAAATACAAAATTTTATTCGGGCCGGTTTCCATCAATAAGGAGTACCAGTCCAGCTCACGACAGCTTATGGTCAGTTTCCTGAAAGCCCATAACTTTTTGCCGGAGCTCGCATCCAAGGTCAAAGCCATCACACCATTGCGTCACCGCAAGCTCAAAGGGTGGGACAAGAAACACTCCCAGCGCATCATTACCAGCGTTGACGATCTTTCCGAGGTAGTCAGCGACCTTGAGTTTGACGATAAAGGGGTTCCTATACTGCTCAAGCAATACCTGAAATTGGGCGGTAAGCTGTTGGGTTTCAACGTAGATCCGAATTTCAGCGATGTGCTGGACGGCCTGATTCTGGTAGACGTCACCAAAACCGATCCCCGTATCATGGAGCGCTACATGCCCAAGGCGGACCTGATTAAGTTCCACCAGATGCATAACTCTCAGTTTGCCGCAGAGCTGACCGCCGAAGCAGAAGAAAAAGCCCTGAAATCAACAGCCTGACGGTAATTTTTCGAGGTGGTTTTTCAGGCGCAGCATGGCTTGCCGGAGAACCTCTGCCTGCGTGTCAAATTCCTCCCGGGTTCCGGATTCTTCCAGCGTGTATCGCAGACCGGGCAACATCCAGTTTGCATACCCGTCAGAAGGGTTGATTGATGCGTACACCGACCGGAACCACCCTCCGAAAGGCATACCTTGCTCGTCCAAAAATGTCCGTTCCAGTTGAATCAATTCCCGATTGATACACACAATGTTTTCGGGAGATAGCGTTTCAGTGCGCTGACGCAGTTCCGTTTCGGCCTGTCGACCCAACAACGCCAGCGTATCGGCCAGTATTAACAGATCATCCGGTACAGTCTGACGGTCTAGCTCCTGCGCTCGGATATTCAGGGTATTCAAGTGATGGTGCAGATCACTTCCGTACCGGCCCAGATCGTACGGTATAATCGGTGCATTGGCCAGCCTCGTACTCAGTATGCCGTAGTAGGCAGTCAGCGCCGGGCCATAACGAAAAGTGCTGTCCAGATGCGTCTCATAAAACCAGAAGGTGTCGTAGTTGGTATGATAAATCGGCACACTTCCGTACAAGCCCACACTTGCCGAGGGGATACCGGCATGCATGTACAGCGGCACATGATCCGAGCCACCGCCCAGGTTTCCGATGGGAGGCTCCGCTGTATCCGGATTCTGGTGCCAGCTTTCATACAGCGAACCGCCGGTATCAGGGTGCATCACTGCTTTGCTGGCATCGATCACAGCCTGTTTGAGCGATGGCGAGGCGGACGCTCCAAATCGCGGACCGGTAACCGACATGTCCGCGTTGATGTAGGCTACTGCTTTGGCGCCAAGCTCTTCACGCAGCTGCTCCACCCACTCCGTGGAACCAATCATCAGATATTCCTCAGCATCCCAGTGCGCAATCTTAATACTGCGGCGAGGCGCATAACCGGCCCGTACCATTTCGCCGAGGGTTTCGGTAAGGGTAAGCAGCATCGCGGTGCCGCTGTTCGGATCGGTAGTCCCGAATCCCCATGCATCGTAATGACTGCCCAGAATTATCCATTCATCCGGAAACTCACTGCCCTGAACGGTTGCAACTACATTGGTGATGGGCATGAGCCCCTGCGGCTGGTTCACACTCAGGTGCACCAGCAAATCCCGGCCGCCGGTAAGTCGGTAGGGAAACGGGAAGCCGCCCCTCCAGGATTCAGGGGCAAGACGCTCACCGAGCATGCGGGTGAAAATATACTCGGCTGCACCGTACCCGATGGGAGTTACCGGTATGGTATGAAAATCAACATCGTCGGGATGCAGCCGCCGGACCGTGCTGTCTGTTTCAACGGGCAGGGCCGCCTCGAACGGCGTCAGCGGATCTCCGAAATAGTTGAGGGTGAGCAGGGAGCCACGCTGTATGGCCGACGCACTGCTGTAAATGCCGTCCGGGTACACCGGTCCGTTCACGTACCCGCCATTGGCCGGGTCGGTATAGATGATGAGTCCGGCCGCGCCGGCTGCCTCGGCATACTTCGCCTTGAAGCCCCTGAAATTCCCACCGTACCGCGCCAGGACAATCTTGCCGCGTACATCAATGCCCATTTCCGCAAGCAGTGCAAAATCCTCCCGTCTGCCGTAATTGGCATAGACCACCTCAGCGGTTACCTCACCGCTTCCGCTGTAGGCATTCCAGCCGTGGGGCAGCTCCGGATGGCCGGTAGCAGGATCAATACCAACGACACGTTCTGTAAGGGGAAGATGGAGGGTGTCAGGAGAAACGATGCTCACACGTACCTCCCCCGGCTCGGCCAGCCATACATCGTAGTCGTAATGCGCGACTTCAAGACCAGCCTGCCGGCTGACCTCGGTGATGTAATCCCGAACTTCGCGGTTTCGTGCCGTTCCGGCCCTGTGGGGATGGCGGGTTAACTCATACAAATGACCACGGAAGGCTTCCGGCTGAGGCCGGCTGCGAAGCAGATCTTCAACGCGCTGCTGTCCGGAAAAGTCAGTTACCTGCTCCGCAGTCTGTTGCGCGGTGTCCGCTGCAACCGCGGTAGAATCTGCCGGGAATTGCTGCAATGGTACGATTTTTCCCACAGTAGCTCCCGTGAGCAAAACCGTTAACGTGATCAAATATGCCACCATAGCCATGTCTCTGTTTAAAGTGGAAAGGTTTAAAGCCAGAAAAAGCCGAATGCCTGTATCAATCGCAACCGCTTAATTTCCGGAAATACGTGAGCCATCCCAGTTCAGGGGAATTTCAAGCGATTCGCTGCCGGGTACTACGGCGAATCCAAGCAGGGTCGCCACCGACTCTGCCGTTGTCCTGACCTGATCGGAGAGTTGGTCGAGCACCAGACTTCCGCGGACCTGAAGATCAGACAACGGGCTGTCATCAGCCGGAATTCGTGCCTCACCTTCAAATCTAGCCCGGAAACCCCGGTGCAAAATCTGACCGGACTGAAGACGGTATTCCTCCTGCGAGGTGATCCCCTCCAGGGTAATGGAAGCGAAGGTGAGGTTGGAGGTGTCCACACCGAACAGTCGGAGGGTTCCCCCGGTATTGCCGAGGGTTTCAGGCAGAAGGCGGGTTTCAACCTGACGGGCAGTAATGCTATGCTGAAGCTCCTGTCCCAACCGGCCCGTCACGGACCATGCCAGGCCCAGCATGCTTATCTGACCACCATCATAGTGTACCGTAATGGTAGATGCTTCCACATCAGCCGATGACAAGCTTGCCAGCACATAGGCCGCCGGCAACAATCCCATCTGCAGGCTTTTAAATGTTCCGACGTCAACGCGGATCTGCCCGGCGGATACAAGGGCCGTATCCCGTGCGGTGTACCAGGTCAGATCCCGCAGAACGATGGTGCCCCCCAGGGCATCAATGTCCACACCACCCAGGGTTGCGCCGGACGTCGTATCGGCTGGTACCAGCTCCGTGGCAACGAAATCCAGGATCTGTTGTTCTGTACGTTGCACCTTCCAAAGGGTGTACAGTGTAAGCAGCAGGGTAAGCAGTACGGCCCACACAAGAATTTTCTTCAACAAGGCTGCCATTAGTTCAGGGTGGGGGTGATTTTGGTTCGAATTTCATCAAAACTGAGGGCAGTCTCCGTGCTTTCAGCCATGTCCCGCAGGGTGAACAGTCCGGATTCCAGTTCGGAATCACCCGCTATTACGGCAAAACGGGCCTGCTCACGGTTGGCTTCTTTCATCTGGGCCTTGATCGACCTTCCGGCGTAATCCATCGCTACGGACAATCCTTTTTCCCGGAGCAAAGGTGCATGTTGCAGAGCCCAGTTTCTGGCTTCTTCACCTCGGGTGACCATGTACACATCCAGCTGCGATGCTTCTCCAAGCGGAATACCCAGGGCTTCACAGGCGATGAGCAACCGCTCCATTCCGGACGCAAACCCGACTGCAGGGGTTGGTTGCCCGCCTACTTCTTCAATCAGTAAATCATACCGGCCTCCGCCGCCCAGCGCGTCCTGGGCACCTAAATCCGGGCTGGTGAGTTCAAAGGCGGTCCGGGTGTAGTAATCCAGCCCGCGAACCAGTCGCGGAGTTTCCTGATACGCTATACCGAGAGCATCCAGATGACGTTTTACGGCGGTATAATGTGCCAGACTCTCCTCGCTGAGATAGTCGGTGATGACGGGAGCATCCTCAATCAACGGCTGGTCTTCCTCTTCTTTGGAGTCCAGAATCCGCATAGGATTTTGGGTGAGCCGGGTCTTGGATACATTGCTCAGATGACACTGGTGTGGCTCAAAGAAATTTTGCAGCGCTTCCTTGTACGCTTTGCGCGATGCAGGATCGCCTACGGAGTTGATTTTCAGCACAGTGTTGGTAATGCCCAGTTTTCGGTATACCGTTGCCATAAAGGCGATTATCTCCGCGTCAGCCATGGGATCGGCACTGCCCAGCATTTCCGCCCCGAACTGATGAAACTGGCGCTGCCTACCCTTCTGCGGCCGCTCGGCGCGGAACATCGGACCGATGTAAAACAGCTTCTGTACACCGCCACGCTGCTCCAGACGGTGCTGAACAAAAGAACGTGCTACCGGTGCCGTACCTTCCGGTCGAAGCACGTACTGGTCGTCACCCCGCTGAAATGCGAACATTTCCTTGGAAACGATGTCGGTGAGCTCGCCCACCCCACGCGCAATCAGGCCGGTCTGCTCCAGCACCGGCGTACGGATTTCTCCGAAATGAAACTCCCGCGCGGTCTGACGGATTACCGATTCAATGTGCTGCCATTTTCGGGCTTCATCAGGCAGGATGTCAACCATGCCGTGGTGTGTGGTAAACTGAGCCTGTGCCATAAAAAGATTCTTTACTCGGATAGTTCGGATGAGGACCCGGTTGGTATCCTCGTGCCGCCCGGCTTGCCGGACTTGTTTTAGTTAAGCGTGCAACAACGCGCACCCATCATAGTACGCCCGGTTGTGAAACTCCATACCGGATCGTGGTGTGATGTACACCCATGATTACAGCCGACATACAGGCGCATGTTGACACAGGGTTGCCGCCAACCGTGGTGTACTCTACACCCTTCATCACATACCTGTGCTGTCACAGCGTGCTGAAAATACGAATTTATAACCATCCTGCGCGAACTTGCCTGTCGGTTGATTTTCATCAATACATACTGCGGATACCAAACGCACGACGTATTGCTTAACGGCTCCCGCCCTCAGATCAACCCGTGTACACATCAGTATTCCGCCCCTTTCAGCTCAGCAAGCGCAGTCTGCAACAAACGGGAAACACCGGTTACATAACCCAAACCGACTGCCAGCACCGTGAAAAGTATGGAACGATACAGAATGTCAGCAAGGGCCGGTATGCCGGTCAGCGGAATCCATCCTGCCGCAAATCCGGCCGCCAGCAGGGGAAGTGCAACTTTTAGATACGTTCTGTTGAAAGGATGCATCGAAAAAGCCCGCCAGATATAAACGGTACGGATGGCATTGATACCCAGATAACTCAGCGCACTGGCCATGGCCGCACCCGAGATGCCATAAACCGGAATAAGCAGCAGGTTGGTGACCACGCTGAGCGCAATAAAGGCAAGATTGAAGAGCAGATCGTTGTGGTAACGTCGGGAAGTAATCAGGATGTAGCCGTTAATGCCCCCGGTAATATCAATCAAATGTCCCGTCCCGATCCAGAAAACCACCAGGGCTCCGGCAGCAAAAGCATCCGGCAGGAAGGTAAACACAGCCTGAAGATTAATCAGGATGCCGGTCAGAATGAACAGTCCGATGGCGAAGTGCAGCAGTGAGGTCCTGGCATAGAGCACGGCAATTTTATCGGGTCTGTTTTTCTTCCAGGCCTCAGCTACCATGGGTACCGCTATCCTGCTGATACCTCGCGCAGGTATAGCTATGACCGACCCCATAAAAAAAGCAATACTGTAAATCCCGACATCATCCAGTGTCAGGTAGGCTCCGATCATCAGCGAATCAATAATGGTGATAAACGAGGAGGTGGCCCCGGCAAACAGGGATACCAGCCCGTATTGCATCACTTTTTTAATCCTGCGGTACCTGAAAAAACCGGGCACCCAGTTAAACCGTATGGCCTGCTCCCGGATAAGGCCGACCAAAAGCAAGATCAGTATGATACCGTGAATGGCGATGTACCAGACCATAAACCATTCAAACGTGAACCAGCCTGCAATGATGGCAACAACGCCAAATGTAGTCAGCAATCGCAGTAGTACTTCCCGTAAAAACAGGCTCGCCACCGTCTTATACAGTGCCCGCAGGAAGCTTTCGGCCAGGCTGAAGAGCATCACGAACAACGAGAGTGGAATCAGCCAGGGATAATAACGGACAAACAACGCCGAACTTTCCAGGTAGACGGATTCCACAACCGGTCGGAAGAGCAGGGCGATGAAGGTCGCCACGAGAAACCCTGCCAGCGTAAGTACCAGAACGGCTGCGGGAAACCCAGCCCCCTGCCGGGTACGGTAATGCGGGAAAAAACGGAGAATAGCCGAGTTGAAACCTAAACTCGCAACCTGAGCATACAGTATGGAAACACTGGTCAGAATGCGTATCAAACCGATTTCATCGGTATTCAGATAAAACGGATACAGAAATATCAGATTCACTACACCAATTGCCGCCCCGGTGTAGGAAAAGATTGTGTTCCAGAAACCCTGTGACTGAATCCGGCTCATGAGGATGATTGCCTTGCCTGAAGAAATCCCCGGAGTACCTCAATTCGAAAACGAAGTACCGTTAACGCGCATCCTGCCCTCAAGCCGGCAAGGTATCCCGCGCTTACAACCAGGCTCACAGCCCATTTCAGACCCTGTTTCAGATGCCATTTCCAGACGGCCGCCATACCGTGGGTCACCAGCGCGTCACCATGCCCGATACCCCGGGCCTGACGGTACACGTATTCGTGCGTCAGCCGTTCGTTGCCCACCCGGTGACCCAGCACAGCGTTGGGATTGTGCATAATTTGCGTGCCGCCCCGCTGCAGCCGCAGAAAAAAGTCTTTTTCCTCTCCCGCCGACAACACGGCCCCGGTCCGACCAATTCCGGTATTGAAGCCGCCGGCTTTTAACGCGGTCTGTGTATTCAGCAGCATATTCCCTCCATGCGGATAACTGCCCGCAGGGTATTGGTATCCCTCAGGCCTTGCCTTGTGCCGTCCCAGCATCTGGGCCAGAATCATGGGAAACCAGGATGGTTTTCCGTCATCGAAGTGGACATAAATGGGGGCTCCGGCAAGGCAAACATTCGGATGATCGGTCAGAAACGCCTGCCAGGCCCGCAGAAAATCTGAGGGAAGAATCACGTCGTCATCAATGAAGAGGGTGTGGGTAAACCGGGCTTCTCTGAGCGCCCGGTTTCGGGCATACGACAATCCCTGGGAATCTTCCCGAACCGCCCGTACATCCGGCCACTGCCGTAAAACCTCGTCCGTAGCATCGGTCGAGTTGTTGTTGACCACCAAAATCTCATAGTCACCTTGAACCGTTGTCTGCATGGCGAGATAGTGCAGCGTATCGGCCAGATAGCGACTCCTGTTGTAGGTGCAAATCGCCACGGTAATTCCAGGTTTGTATGCCGTGTAGGTGGTCATAGGCAGAAAAGTACGCAAATTTCGCGTCACTCGAAGAGGGCGTATCCTTGCTGAAAATGCGTAATTTGATTTGTATGAACACCACCGGCACCGAAAATCCGCTCGTTACGGTCTATGTGACCACCAAAAATCGACTCAGTCTCCTTCGCAGGGCCTTGAAATCCCTGGATGAACAGACGACAGACGATTTCGAGGTGATTGTGGTAAACGATGCATCCACCGACAACACGCGCGAATTCCTGGATACCTGTCGACCCCGATTCCCCCTCACCGTAATCCATAATGAATCCACCTGCGGAGCGCCGGCCTCACGAAATAAAGCCATAAACCAGGCAAGAGGCCGATTTATCACCGGACTTGATGACGACGATGAGTTTTTGCCCGATCGTATCCGAACATTTACCGATGCATGGACTGACGCCTGGTCCTTGCTTGCCGCCGACTGTCTGATTGTGTCCGGCAGCAGAACGGTGCGCTGGAGGAAAAAACGGAATATCACACACAGCGATTTATTGTACCGGAATCTCATCGGCAACCAGGTGTTTACCCTCACCGAGCGGGTTCGCAATGTGGGTGGGTTCGATGAAAGCCTGACAGCGGCCCAGGACTACGACCTCTGGCTCCGGTTAGTCGGCAGGTTTGGTCCGGCCGGAACACTGGCGGTACCCCTGCAGGTAATACATGAAACCGATGCAGCCCATCGCATCACCAGTCAGATGGACTTTAACTGGGGATACTACCAATGCTATCTCAAGCATAAAGCGGACATGACCCCGCTTCAAAGGGCTGCACACCTGCACAACATCCGTCGTGCCAGAAACAAACCCGTTACCATTTGGGAAACACTCAGCAGTACCCCGATATCATTCTGGCCCAAAGAACTGGCGCGCAGATTGCGCTGAAAAAGCTTCTAAATTCCTGAACCATGAAATCCATTACTCGTTCCGCTTTTTACAAGAAGAACATCGAACCCGTACTGATCAAACTGGCACCCATGCAGTATCTGCTGCTTCGCTATAAAAGTCCGCTGGCAGAATGGGCGTGGTTTGATTCACTGAAAAAAGGTCGACCAGTGAACCGGGAGGGTTCGTCAATTCCATGGTTTACCTACAGTTTTCTGGATGCATTCGCTGATCGGATTCCCCCGGAGGCCACTGTATTTGAGTTTGGGGCGGGGATGAGCACCCGATGGTGGGCTGAACGCGTACAAAGTGTAACCAGCGTTGAACACGTGCAGGAATGGTACGAATCCCTGCAACCGGAATTGCCGGAAAATGCCCGCATCCTCTTGCGTAATCTCACAGAAAGCGAGTACGCAGCAAGCATTGCAGAGTCAGGTAACCCCTATGACATCGTCATTATTGACGGCAGGATGCGGGTTGTATGCACACACTATGCACTGCAAAGCTTATCGCACCGGGGCGTGATCATCTTCGACAACAGTGAGCGACCCCAATACAGGCCTGCCCTTGATATGCTTACTCAGGCCGGTTTCAGAAGCCTTCGCTTCACCGGTTTTATTCCCCAGGACTTCATGGGATCCGAAACAACGGTTTTTTACCGCGACGGTAACTGCCTGAATATTTAATCCCCGATGGCGGCGGGCTTTCGTTTGGGCAGATAGGTTGCCCCCAGAGCACCGGCAATCAGCAGCAATGCCAGTATATTGGCGATGTTCGATACCGTTCTGACCGGCTTATACCACTCCGGTTCATACTGCATGACCAGCTGGTGGCTGCCTGCCGGAACGGCAATCCCCCGAAGAACGTGATTGGTCCGGTGTATTTCAACAGGTTCGCCATTCAGCCGGGCTTTCCATCCTGCTGGATAATAGATCTCGCTGAACACGACAAATCCGTCTGTACTTCGGGTTACTTCCGCTTCAATGCGATGGGCATTGTAATCCGTTATCTGCACCCGCGCGAGAGAATCCGGCATGGGCGTCACCCCGGGCTGTTCAAATACGACGGCCGTTGAGCGAAGATTGATTTCAGGGTCAACCAAAGCCTGCAGACTGGCCTCCGGGGAGTCAACAACTTCAAACCCCTCCACAAACCAGGCCTTCGGGAACACATCCGGATTTTCGTTGGCGATAACCGGACCCTGCGTGAAAGCGGGCGAGTATCCGGGATACCTGCCGCCGAACGTCACATAGCGCACATTCAGCATGGATAATATACGACTGAGGCTCCCGGTCTCTCCCCGGGACAACGTCTGACTGATAACCCCTTGCAGCTCGTCGTAGATACTCATCCGGGCACCGGAATACCCTCCGATGCTCGGATAAAAATAGGCGGGAACAGCATTGTTAAAGGCATTGTCGCCCAGAGGGAATACCCGGTACGACCAACCTTCATCCGTCTTGACGGCCTCTTCCAGCCAGGTATCAACCGGCCTTCGTTGCTCTTCAATAACTTCGGTAACGCTCATGCCCCTCGGACTGTAGGCCGATTCCGGAATGTATCGTTTCCCGGTACTGATCATATCAAAGGCAGTCAACGCCACTATACCCATAAGAACTATCGATGGTGCTATTTTTCCGGCCAGCAGCAGTCCGATTAATCCTGCCGCTGCAGTCCCCATAATGATGTAGCGGATGAGGTCAGACTGGGCTGCCGATTTTCGCTCGGGCAGAAGCTGTTCATTCATGATGCGGTCTACAGCCTGCGTCACACGCGGGTCTTCAGGAGATACCTGATTCTGGGAGGCTACTTGCTGGGCGATGGTACCACGTTCACCATCTTTCTCAAAATCCAGGCTCAACGACAGGGCAAACAGCAGAATCATACTGGCCAGAACGGCCCCGCCGGCACCCAGAAAACGGGATTTTAATGCACCCCGGAGCTCGCCGGCTTTATCAGCAAGGAATTGAAGTCCATCCATGGCCGGTACGGTAAGGCAGAATACAGCCAGCATCAGCCACATTTCCGGTGTCCGGAATTTGTTGAAGAAGGGGAAATAATCAAACATAAACCCATTGAGCAGGGTAAAGTGCTTGCCCAGTGAAAAGAATATGGCCAGTAGGGCCGTAGTGAGGAAAATCCGGGTGTGTTTTTTCCGTGCGAGTACGAGTCCTGCAATTAAAAATATGGTAGCAAGTCCACCAAAATAATGCGGACCACTGGTCACGGGTTTGGGTCCCCAATACAACTCACCTCCACCAAAAAGGTTGGGGATGGAAAGGGTGAGTAACTCAGCCCAGCCTTGCGACCACACAAAGGCATAATCGTAGCCCAGACCGGTTGTACCTTCCAATTGCGATCCACCTCGAATGCTATAGGTGCTGTAATCGTATATGGACCAATACTGTTCCATTACGCTGAAAGCCGAGAGCAAACCAACACCGATAAGCAGGGCAGTATTCCGAAGCCACCCCGGCAGAGTACCTGCCTTAAAGGCGTCAATACCTTCATAAATCCACCACACAGCCATCAAAAACAGGAAGTAATAGGTAACCTGAGGATGACCGGCTCTGATGTGCATCATGAATGCAAACACGAACAGGGCCAGGCCGGCCAATATGCGATCCGGTTTGGAAAAGATGATCCGGAACCCGGCAAAGACCCAGGGAATCCAGACATAGGCAATGAATTTGGTGTTGTGCCCCGCACCAACGATGATGGGGATATAGGTGGTGAAACCAATAATTATGGCACCAACGGCGCTGACCAGAGGTCGGAAACCCAGTAGAACCAAAAAGAAATAGGCACCGGTCAGCAGAATCCAGTACTCAATCAACGGGAACATCGACCGGAATAGCGGCATTACGAGCGTGTCTACGTGCGGAAACCGTTCCAGATTACTGATAACGTAAGCTGGCATTCCGGAGAACATTGAAACCGACCACTGCGCCTGCTCACCGAACTCTTCGCGGTGTTCTATCAGGCTTTCGGCTCCGGCCCGCCACTGAATAATGTCATGGGTAGCGAAATTCTGACCGCCGAAAAAAACCGGACTGTGTAAGATTGCGGGTAGGGTTAGCAGTACCAGAATTACGAAAGCATGTTGTTTCCAGGCAGGCAGGACCGACCAGAAGTCGGGGGCAATGACCGGCGAGGGGGATGATTTTCGGCGTGAAACAGACTTTTTTCCCATGAAATACTCGTTCTGGCTGGATATAATGAATGTTAGTCGATGACGCGGGGTACGCGGAAGTAATCTGAATCCGCATCCGGTGCATTTTTAAGCGCATCCTCATGTTGAAGCGGGGGCTCCGCTGTGTCAGGTCGGTAGCGGGCAGGCAACTCCAGCACATGTTCCAACGGCTCTACATCGTCGGTGTTAACCTGATTGAGCTGCTCCATGTACTCCAGAATTTTGTTCATATCCTTTTGATACATATCAATTTCAGACTCAGTCAGACGAAGCCGGGCCAGATTGGCCATATATTTGACATCATCTCGGGTTACAGACATAGGACGTCGGGTTAATTGGGGTTAATTTGACAGAGAATTTTGCGTAATATAATCATTCTGAATCAGTCGGATGCCTGGAATTACAGGCATGTCCGGGTTGTTTAAGTTGAATTACGACCACGCTTTAACGCATTGCACTAACTTCGCTATTTATGATAAAACGTACCGTCAAGGTTAAAAATGCTGCAGGCCTGCACACCCGACCCGCTGCAGTATTGGTCCAATGCGCCTCCGAATTCGAGTCAGAGTTCTTCATTCATATGTACGGCTACCGGATTAATGGTAAAAGTATTCTGGGTGTTATGACCCTGGCTGCCGACCAGGGCTCAGAAATGGAGTTGGAACTTGACGGCCCCGATGAAAAAGAAGCACTCCAGGCAATCGTCAGGCTCTTTGAAAATGAGTTCGATGAAAATTGAAAGCGTGGATTCCCCGCCGTATGTACTCGTCAGCGGGTGCATTGTGATTAGATTCTGTTAATAAAAACAACACTTTTCAACGAAGCAGACACCATAGCGTATTTATGCTTTAAAAAATAAAGCTAAAGTCTTTAGGTTAAGTGCTTTTGCTGCTTCAAAAAACATGTCCTGAAACCGCTTTGATATCGATAAAATTCAGACAAAGTGTAATTGTGAACTAAATAAATAATTTGTTAACTCAATATTAATTAACTTTAAAACGTATAGAATTTATTTTGGCTAAAATAGTAACATTGGTATCTTTGCTTCAGATTGTAAATCATACAATCTAAACTATAGAGAAAAAAATACCGCTATGATCACCAAAGAGTTCACTCCGAAACGTACAGTTTGTAAGGTTACATTTAAAGTTCCTGCAGACTGGGCAACCAATGAAGTAGCCATTGTCGGCGATTTCAACGAATGGGACCCTAAAGCAAATCCGCTTGCCAAAAAAAATGGTTCATGGGAAGTAACCCTTCGTCTGGCTCCATCTACCGAGTATACATTCAAGTACTTTATCGATGGAGAGCGCTGGGAAAATGACGATGCTGCCGATGCATACATACCCAACGAATTCGGCACCGAAGATTCTGTCCTCAAAATTGAAGCGTAATTTTCGAGAGACGTACTTACGTATGACTAAGCGAAGAAGCCCCGAAGCATACCGTTTCAGGGCTTCTTTGTTTTAAAAGCAAATCCAAAAACTCGCAGCGCACGCCGGGATTGTGTTTGACGGGTAATACAGCTAATATCTGCCTTATCATACCGACTATGCGAACGCAATGCTACATCCGCTTAAAACCGACTTACTCGTCCGGCGACTGCAAAACCGTTGGTTAGGCAAACCTTTTCATTATTTTCCGGAACTACCATCTACCAATACCTGGCTGAAAGAAGCCCGGCAGCAATACGAAACCGGTACCGTTATCTTTACGGACCATCAGACACACGGCAGGGGACAACGTAGTAAAGCCTGGATTTCTGCTCCAAATTCGAACCTCACATTCAGCGCTCTGCTCAGGCCAGGAAATCCCAGATATGTTCACAGTCTCACACTGGTTGCCGCACTGGCAATATGCGAAACCATCGCACCCCTGATCAATAAACCTCCCGCAATAAAATGGCCAAACGATATTCTTGTCCAGAACAGAAAAGTTGCGGGTATTCTGGTCGAAGCATCGTTTATGGGGCCTTCTGTAGACCAACTTATCCTGGGAATCGGACTGAACGTTAACCAGACAGCATTCTCCGATAATCTTTTGCCGGCAACCTCAGTACGACTGGACTCAGAAACGAAAAGTCCAATTTCAAGAGAAGAACTGCTGGTGTCATTGCTGAACACACTGGAGCAAAAAATTGAGTCCTGGGAAGTCCGGCCAGACTCCATTCGCGCCGATGTAAACCGCCTGTTGGTGGGTTTCGGTAAATACGGCCGTATTGAAGCCGGAGGAGAACTGCTGCCGGGAGTTCATAAATTCATGGGAATTAATGCCGATGGATTTCCTGTATTTGTCGATGTAAACGCTGAAATCACTACCTTTACCAGCACACAAGTGCGCTTCCACCCATCCTGACAACACGGGATGTCCGACGGATTAGATCAGATACCTGACCGGTTTCAGGGCATCAATTCATGCGGCAGATACCCGAATCAAGGGCAGGTTCGAATTGCAGTAAGCAACAGATTACAGTACCTGGTTTTATGACCACTTCAAATTCCCTCACATTACCGGAATGGCAGTCCATAGACAAGCAACACATCGTACTTGCAGTAAGTGGTGGAATGGATTCAATGGTACTTCTGGACTTACTCAGTAGAAAGGACGTTTACCTGGAAGCTGCACATGTTAACTATGGAAAAAGAGGCATAGAAAGCGACCTCGACCAGCAGCTGGTCGCTCAGAAATGCAAAGAGCTGGGTATCAGACTGCACACCCATATCGCGGAGCGTGACGACTGGGGTTCAGGAAATTTTCAGGAACAGGCCCGTAATATCCGGTACACCTTCTTTAACCGCATCCGGGCAGAACGAAATCTTCCGTGGCTGGCTCTGGCACACCACAGAGATGATCTGACGGAGACCGCCGTGCTCAAAATTTTCAGGGGAGGGGCTAATCAGGCTTTATCTGCTATGACCATAATCGATTTCCGGCGAAAAATATACCGCCCGTTGCTGGCGTATACACGCCTTGAAATCGAAGCATACGCCAGGCGCCACAAAATTACCTGGCGCGAGGACGCCTCCAATAAGGAATCGGACTACGCTCGAAACCTGCTCAGGAATGACCTTTTTCCCGCACTGGATACAGCCACACCAGGATGGAGGAATAATCTTCAGCATGTGTTGCAGCGGCTGGAGACGGCAGACGAACTGACCCGTCATATACTTGCCGTCTACGCAAACGAACAGCAGGACGCACTCCCCGTTGACATCCTGCAGCAATTTTCCGTTACCACCCGTTTGACCATACTACATCGTTTCATTGCAGGTCACGAGCCTGAAATTACCACCGGACTCCTACACCAGGCGGCCCTGTTGCTAAATGCGCAACCCGGAAGACAAGTTCGCATTAGTCCGCAGTTAACCTTGTGGCGTGAATCGGAAAAACTGCAATTGATAAAAAACGACCAGGCTGCATTGAGCCCGGAACAAGTCCGGATAACGATTACCAGTACGCCGGATCAGGCTGCACTCCGAAAACCGGGCAGCTTGTGGCTCGATCAGGAAAAGGTTTCCAAACCCCTGCATTTTCGTGCCTGGCAACCTGCTGACAAAATCCTGCCACTGGGCATGCAGGGACATGTTTCCGTAGCCGACCTGCTGACTAACCGTAAAATAGCATCTTCCCAAAAAAAGCAGGCAATCGTTGCGATAACCTTTGATGGAAAAATCTGTGCCGTTATCTTTCCCCATCCTGATCAAACAGGTCAAATAGGCTGCATCAGCCACCCGTACCGTATCACCAACGAATCCGTGTCCGCACTGGAGATCACCACAGAACCCAGCACATGAGTATTTATACCCCTGACACCATCCAATGCAACGGAGAAACATTCAAGCTTTTTATATCCAGGGACCAGATTCAGCAGCGTGTCGCTGAAATTGGTCGTCAAATTGACGAGGACTACCAGGGCAAGAAACCCATTTTTATAGGTGTTCTGAACGGATCGTTTATCTTTCTGGCTGATCTTATGCGGCATGTATCCATTCCCTGCGAGATGGATTTTTTTAAACTCAGCAGTTACGGCGATGAAAAAGTCTCATCGGGTAAGGTCACCAAGCTAAAGGACCTGGATGCTCAGATTGAAAACAGACATGTACTTATTGTAGAGGACATCGTTGACACCGGTCTATCTATGAGCTATATCCTCAGACAGATGAAGGCGCTGAACCCCGCTTCCGTCAAGGTAGTTACCTTGCTGCACAAACCCGGTGCCGGTAAATACGATGTCAAACTCGATTACGTAGCCTTCGAAATACCCACATTGTTTGTTCTGGGTTACGGACTCGATTATGCCCAGGAAGGTCGTAATCTGGCCCAGATCTACGTACTGGATGACACAAGACCGGCCTCGAATTAAATGGTTTAGTATTTTGAGGCTCTGAGTTTCTTTGTATATTTAGTCTCTTACGGAGAGATGGCTGAGTGGCTGAAAGCGGCATCCTGCTAAGATGTTGAACCCCCACCGGGGTTCCGAGGGTTCGAATCCCTCTCTCTCCGCCACAGTATGTTCAATTTCGTCGCTGGGGGGCGATGGAATTGAGGTTTTAATACTACCGATTCGAGGGGAATCGGGCTTCAGTTACGCTGATTGAAAAGGCATCAACTACATGTACAATGTATGTTTCAAACCCGATTCAAAAGAGCAGTAACCGAAGATTTACGTTTTTATTAAACGGATTTGATACATCCCGAAAAAAACGTCATAAAATGACGGCTGAGAGAATATGCCCATAAAAAAAGTCTGATACAGTGCGACCTGCATCAGACTTTGGCTCTTTTCACGCTTCCCGTGATGATTAGCTAATACTTTACTGAATTGTATCTTCATTTTGCCTGCATCCGGCCTTCTACACCGTGCAGGACAATTTCTTCTCTCAATCTATACACTTTTGCACACAGGGTGATGACGCGCCTGTAGTGCCACTTTCATTGATTGCCGGTGCTTTGCAGCAGAAAACCCCCTGTTTTCACCATAAATCCGCAAAAGTACCGGCTACATCCTGAAACTTTATTGTAAGTAATACAATGGTTTATGGGATGCTACCTAAAACGAATATAGCATAAGTACGACAAAAATACAATAGACCAAGTATGGTGAACACGATTCGGTAGAATAACAGACCGAACGGCCGGCCGGTCACACAACTCCGTGTATTAAATTGTATATTCTACAGACACAGTAATTTGCCGGCCGGCATTATGCAGCAGGCTGGCGTTCACCAAAGCCCTGTTTCCCATGTCAGACGATCATGTCCAGCTCATGAACACCAGAAAAAACATCGCGTTAATTGCTCATGATAACCGCAAACTGGAACTGCTGGAATGGGCCGATTTTAATAAGGGCACGCTCGAAGAACACAATCTTTTCGGTACGGGTACAACAGGTGGCTTGATTACAGAGAAACTCGGCTTGAAAGTGCATCGCTATCGCAGCGGGCCCCTCGGTGGCGACCAGCAAATAGGTGCCGGAATAAGCGAAGGGAAAATCGATTTCATGATATTCTTCTGGGACCCTCTGCAATCGCAGCCTCATGATGTTGACGTGAAAGCACTGCTCCGATTGTCTGTACTCTACAATATTCCCGTTGCCTGTAACCGTGCCACGGCCGACTTTCTGATTTCCTCACCGCTGCTTAACGGGAAGTATGAGCGCATCATCAAAGATTTCCAGCTACCCAATGCCATCGGCTCCCAGTGAAATCAGCTGACATAATTGTAGTAGGCGCCGGTGCCGCAGGACTCACAGCCGCAATTTATGCGGCCTCATCCGGCAGCCGCGTTCTGGTTCTTGAGCGTACAGACAAAGCCGGCAAAAAAATACTCATGTCGGGAGGGACGCGATGTAACGTGCTCCCGGTTGTTATGTCGCTATCAGATTACCATACCGATTCATCTCCAAACCTGCTCCGCCGTATTTTTAAGTCCTGGTCTGTGGCAGCGTGTAAAGACTGGTTTCAGCATGACCTCGGACTACCCCTTGCCTGTGAGGCAGATACCAACAAATGGTTCCCGGTCTCCAATCAAGCCCGTGATGTTCGTGATGTTCTGGTCAATAAACTGATTTCAACGGGAGCTCAGATTCTTTACAACAAGCATGTGACTGCACTGAAAAAAGATGAGCAAACCCAGAACTGGTTTATCAGTACAGAAGACGGGCTTAAATACAGCACTCATGCCGTAATCTGGGCGTCTGGAGGATTATCTGTTCCTACTATCGGTACAGATGGATCTGGTCACCGCGTACTGAAAGAAACGGGTATTTCCATTACACCAACCTATCCGGCCCTTACTCCGCTGACCGGACCTCACCCCGGTACAGACAACCTCGCCGGAATTTCGTTGAATGTAAAGCTTACCGCTGCCGCAAACGCATCCAGCCGTGAAGGGTTTCTGTTTACGCATAAGGGATTCAGCGGACCCGCTGTGCTGGATGCAAGTCATCACGTGACACGTTACGTTCAGCAGGAGAACACAACTGCGAGTCAAAAACCTGAGCTGTCCGTGAACTGGTCCGGTGATTCAGAGCAGGTCTGGATTACGCGCTTTGCCACCGGAAAAGGGACAGTACGAAGTGTTATCCGAGATTACCTGCCCAACCGTCTTACCGATGCCTTGCTTTCTGATGAACCGATTGCCGATAAACGGGCCGCCGAGTGTTCACGCACAGACCGCACACGTCTCATTCAAAAGCTTACACGGTTCACACTTCCCTGGACAGGGCACGAAGGATACCGTAAAGCGGAAGTTACCGGCGGAGGGGTACCTCTGGAGTCGATTGACACCGCAACGATGGCGCACAAGCAGGACCCTTCATTGTTTTTATGCGGCGAAATTATAGATGTCTTCGGGAGAATCGGGGGGTTCAATTTCTACTGGGCCTGGGTAAGCGGCAGACTGGCTGGTTTATCTGCCGGGCGATTATCCCGCTGAAAGAAGCAGCGGCGATTATTCGGGAAGCCAGCAGCTTCAACACCATTCGTCAGCGTCTGCTTGCCGATAAAAGCCCGGGTAGCATGCCCGGACTACATCCCATAGACCACGCCTGCCAATAACTCAGGTCCGGAGAAAATTATATATAATCGGTTTGGCAGCTATAAGTACCGTAACTGCAGTTCAGGCTTCCAGTACAACAGCGGGTTCCAGTGGCTTAATTACCACACTATCACCGGTATCATACGGCATTCGGTTGTCAGTGTGAACCAGGCATTCTGAATTTTGCAGCCTCACTTTATAGGTGATGTCATGCCCCTTGAATTCCCGACTTACCACCGTACCGCACAACCCATTGCAATTCAGCTCGGTAGCACGTTCAAGTGTCAGATGCTCCGGTCGGATGGAAAGTTTGACTTCCCCGCTTGCCGGACGGTTAATCATCAGCTCTCCAAGAACGGTATGTGCTTCCATACCGGAAGCACGGGCATTTAAAACATTGGTACGACCCAGGAACAGCGCTACAAATTCAGTCCTGGGCGAATAATAGACCTGCTCCGGAGTACCAATTTGTTCAATTTTACCCTCGCTCATCACAGCAATCCGGTCAGCAAAGGAAAGAGCCTCTTCCTGATCGTGTGTGACCAAAATGGCCGATATACCAGCCTTTTTTAAAATAGCCCGGATTTCATTCCGGGTACTTTGCCGCATAACGGCATCCAGATTGGAAAATGGCTCATCTAATAGAATAATATCTGGCATTGGAGCCAGCGCCCGAGCCAGTGCAACACGCTGCTGCTGTCCGCCGGATAGCTCATGAGGCTTTCTGTCAGCATACCCGCTCATGCCGGTCAGCTTCAACATGGCATTAATCCGTTCAATCCGATCACGCTTACTTAACCTGCCCAATCCAAATCCAACATTTTCTTCTACACTCAGGTGTGGAAAAAGTGCGTATTCCTGAAATACAAAACCAATCCCCCGTTTATCGGCAGGTATATTTGTATTTGGACATTCAATGACCCGGTCACGCAGCTCAACAGACCCGGAATCTATTCGTTCAAAGCCGGCCATCACCCGTAAGGTCGTCGTTTTACCACAACCGCTGGGACCCAGAATAGCAAAGATTTCGTTAGACTCAACCGTAAATGAAACCCCGTCTACAACCTTGGGTCCCATTGATTCATACTGCTTGGTCAATCCATGAACCTGAAGCAGACTACCGGTCATACATACCTCCGAACAGAAACGATTTCAACCCGGCAACATCCGGTCATGGTGCACAAGGACGGTAAGCTTCCGAGAAACTGGCCTGAATACATCTTCGTAAAGGGTTGTCTGGATGGCATTAATACTTTCAGATTTCACTACGACAAGGTGTAACCCTACAGGCTCGTCTTACTGAGAAATGGTTACATAAAGCTGATTCGCAGTCGGAAATTGGCAAGTTGATTCTTGAAACAATCGAAACGCTTAATTAAATGAGATTAAATCTAAATAGAAAAATACTAAAAACAGCGCCGGATTACGAGATTTTACCGCATCACCTGGTTTGAGACGGACAGGAGTTTCCGGCTGTGGCATGACGGGGCTTAATTTTTGGCATATATGTTAAAAATTTACCGTATTTTATCAAGTCTGTACTGATTTCGGCAAAACGTTACAGTAAATGAATCCGTTGCTGCAAGGCGACGGAACACACTGCAACGTACACAAAGGCCTATTTGTGCACACAAACTCAGTCCACGGACAAACCGTGAACACCACCAACCGGCAATAATCGCCTGGAAAGCCAATCTACCATAAACGCGCGTCCACAGCTCATGCAGGATATCAGAAACATCGCCATCATCGCACACGTTGATCACGGAAAAACAACCCTTGTCGATCAGATGCTCCGTCAAAGCGGAACATTCCGGGATAATCAGGAAGTGGCCGAACGCGTCATGGATTCCAATGACCTTGAACGTGAAAAAGGTATCACCATTATGGCCAAAAACACCGCGGTCAAATGGAAAGACACCAAAATCAATATTGTTGACACCCCCGGCCATGCCGACTTCGGCGGTGAAGTTGAGCGAATCCTGAAAATGGTGAATGGTGTAATCCTGCTTGTAGATGCAGCTGAAGGACCTCTTCCGCAGACCCGTTTTGTATTGCGAAAGTCCCTGGCACTGGGTTACCGGCCAATAGTTCTGATTAATAAGATTGACCGTGGTGATGCCCGCCCGGATGCGGTGCTTAACGAAGTGTTCGACCTTTTTGTAGGTCTGGACGCTACCGATGAACAGCTCGATTTCCCGGTTCTCTACGCCATTGGTATTCAGGGAATCGCTAAAAAATCACTTCATGAGGATTCCGGAGACTTGTCTTCCCTTTTTGACCTGATTGTTGACCATATACCCGCACCACAAGCCGAAACCACCAGACCGTTCAAAATGCTCGTGAGTAATGTAGAATGGAATGATTATCTGGGTCGCATAGCCGTTGGCCGGGTTGAACAGGGGTTACTTCGTAAAAATCAGGACCTTATGCTCGTGAGCCGCGAAGGAAAATCCAAGCAGAAAGCGCGGGCTACAAAATTGTTCACCTTCTCCGGACTTGAGCGGGTACCGGTAGAAGAGGTATTTGCCGGCGATATCGTTGCAATAGCCGGATATGAAGGCACCAGCATCGGAGACACCCTGACCGTTGAAACCGATCCTGCACCCATTCCTTACTTCGATATTGACATGCCCACCATCGCCATGTACTTCCGCGTAAACGATTCCCCGTTTGCCGGGCTGGAAGGCAAGTATGTGACTTCCAATATGATCAAAGATCGCCTCGATAAGGAAACCCGGATCAATGTATCCCTGAAGGTGGAACAAACCGAAAACCCTGATGTTTTCAAGGTTGCCGGTCGTGGTGAACTTCAGCTGGCTATTCTCATCGAGACCATGCGTCGGGAAGGGTATGAATTTGCCGTATCCCGACCCGAAGTTGTGCTCCGGGAGATTGAGGGTGTTGTTAGTGAACCTGTTGAAGAGGTCGTTATCGATGTGGACGCAGAATACAGCAGTAAAGTGGTAGACATCCTGCTGAACCGAAAAGGCATTATGATGTCCATGAACCAGGAAGGCGACAATACACGAATCGCATTCAAGGTACCATCGCGTGGTCTGATAGGCTTTCGAAATGACGTTCTGACCGAGACCCGTGGTACGGCAATGATTCATCAGCAATTTGACGCCTACGAGCCTTTTAAGGGCGATATCGCTGGTCGTACGATGGGAGCGCTGATTGCCCTGGAAAACGGTAATGTTACCGGATATGCCCTTGAAGGTGTGCAGGATCGGGGAATTTTCTTTTGTGAACCCGGCGATCCGGTCTATGCCGGACAGGTTGTTGGGGTGAATAACCGCGCTGATGATATGATTCTGAATGTGGTCAAGAAGAAAAACCTGACCAACCACAGAGCCTCGCAGACTTCAGATAGCGTAAAGATTGCAGTTGCCCGAAAAATGAGTCTTGAGCAGTGTATTGAGTTCATTGATGACAACGAACTTCTTGAAATTACCCCTAAAAGTATCCGCATCCGGAAGAAATATCTGGATCATAATGACCGTAAGCGCCTGGACAAAAAATGAACCGATTGACCTCAGCCCATGCCGAAATAGTGTGATTTTGAATCAAAATAACGCCTGAAAACATGGCTTAATCCCTGATGTTCAGGATGCTCCAATCCCGGGTCTTCACGCAGAATTTTCCTGGCCAGATCGCGTGTTTCCTCAACGATGGGCTGGTCTTCTATTATGTCGGCGAATCGGAAGCTTGGTAAACCACTTTGCTTGGTTCCCAGAAAGTCTCCCGGACCGCGCAGTTTTAAATCAGCCTCCGCAATTTCAAAGCCGTCCTGCGTCTTGCTCATGGTTTCAAGCCTGAACCTGGCTTCCTTACTGCGCTTGACGTCAGTCATCAGAATGCAGTAGCTTTTTCTGCTTCCTCTGCCAATCCGGCCCCGTAGCTGATGCAGCTGTGATAAACCGAAACGCTCGGCGTGCTCTATAATCATCACAGAGGCGTTGGGCACGTTAACGCCCACTTCAATGACGGTAGTTGAAACCAGTATGTGCAGAGATCCGGAAGCAAAGGCTTGCATGACGAGGTCTTTCTCTGTCGATTTCATCCGGCCATGAATTAAACCTACCTGAAAATCCGGGAACAGATCGCGCAATTGCTCAAAACCCATTGTGGCATCCTTCAGATCCAGCGATTCAGACTCCTCCACCAGTGGGAATACCACATAAACCTGCCCTCCTTTCGTGATTTCACCGTGAACAAACCGGTAAATATCCGGTCGGTTTTTGTCGAAGCGGACTACCGTGCTGATGGGTTTTCTGCCGGCAGGCAGGCCCTTGATCAGGGTTACGTCAAGGTCACTGTACAGGGTCATTGCAAGGGAGCGGGGAATGGGCGTGGCGGACATAACCAGAACGTGTGGATGTGTTCCCTTGCTGAGCAAATTGCTCCGTTGCATAACCCCGAAACGATGCTGCTCATCTATAACTACCATGCCAAGTCGATGAAAACGGACCTTATCCTGTATCAGTGCATGCGTACCCACTACAATTTGTGCCTTACCCCCTTCGATATCGGTGAGTACATCGCGCCGCAGTGCCGTATTTTGGTTGCCGGTAAGCAAGCGGACACGAATATTTAATGGCGTAAGGTATTCCGTAAGGGTGTGATAGTGCTGTTCAGCTAAAATCTCGGTTGGAGCCATCATCGCACCCTGGTAGCCCGAATCCAGAGCCATGAGCAGGGCTAAAACAGCAACTACCGTTTTCCCGCTGCCAACATCTCCCTGAATAAGCCGGTTCATTTGCTTGCCGGAGCTGATATCTTGCACTATGTCGTGAACAGCACGCAGCTGCCCCTCGGTAAGCTTGAAAGGAAGCACGCGGGTGACAAAGTCACGGGTAAGGTCCCCGGATTCAAGCATGGCACCGGGGTTTTGCTCAATACGTGTCTGGCGAAGCTGCTGCATGCTGAGCTGAAAAAGAAGCAGCTCCTCAAACTTGAACCTGCGCAATCCCGCCGCAGGCTGTCCGATATGCTCTGGAATATGTATGGATGTCAGGGCATCCCTGCGCTGAGGAAGACGGTAATCGCGCAACATATAATCGGGGAGGTACTCCTCAAAACGTTGACGCTGCAAAATCTGGGCAATCCAGCGTTGTATGGTAAGGCTGCTGATGTACGTTGTTTTAAAGAAGTTAGTGGAAGGGTAGACCGGAACCAGCCCCCGACCCGCAGTATCCCCATCTTCAATATCTTCCACATCCGGGTGGCTCATTGAAAGAGATGTCCCGAATTGTTTCACAGTTCCGTAAAAGGAAACCACTTTTCCGGGTTTAAACCGCTTTTTGAAGAATTTCAGCCCCTTGAACCAAACCCCCTCCAGCCTACCGGTTCCATCGAAAATAGTAACATGAAGTCGTTTGTTTCGGCCAAAACCGGCTTCTTCCGCCTGAAGAATCCGACCGATTACAGTTACCGTCTGACCCGAAGAAATCTCTCTGATAGGTAAAACCGTAGAACGATCAATGTAGCGCCTGGGAAACAGATACAGAAGATCACCAATCCCATCCACTCCGGAGTCGCGGAGGGCCTTCAGACGCGGTGGAGTCATGCGGGGGAGATCATTTAACTGCATATAGAGATATACCTGTATATATCGCTTAATCGTTGTTTTGGTGTGTTTGGCTCCGGTATTACCCTGAATCCGGCGATATGGGCAAAAAACAAGGGTATTTGTGAATATATCGAAATTATCTGTTTGGAGTTGTGAGACAATAAATGCTATATTTACAAGCTCTGAAAAAAATCAACCAAATTAGATTGTAATACCGTGCCAACGATTCAGCAGTTAATTAGAAAAGGCAGAAAAAGCAAGGTTAGCAAAACTACCGCTCCTGCCCTGCAAAGTTGCCCTCAGCGAAGAGGAGTTTGTACCCGAGTATATACTACAACTCCGAAAAAACCTAACTCAGCGCTCCGCAAAGTAGCCAGGGTTCGCCTGACCAACGGCATTGAAGTAACAGCATATATTCCCGGAGAGGGGCACAACCTGCAGGAGCACTCTATAGTGCTTATCCGCGGTGGCCGTGTGAAGGATCTTCCCGGGGTACGCTACCACATTATTCGCGGTGCACTGGATACAGCCGGTGTGAACGACCGTAAGCAGGGTCGCAGCCTTTATGGTGCCAAAAAGCCCAAGGCAAGCTCCTGATAACCGATTCAAACTGGGTTCAAACCTGAATTCTTATTTCATACGACAATGCGAAGAAGAAAAGCGGAAATACGTCATATCAAGCCAGATGCACAGTTTGCTGACAAACTGGTCACGCGTTTTGTAAACTGCTTGATGAAAGACGGCAAAAAAAATACAGCACGAAAAATTCTGTACCAGGCCTTCGAAATCATCGAAGAAAAAACCGGTAAGCCAGGTATCGAAGTCTTCCGGGAAGCACTGGGTAATGCCGCTCCTGTAATCGAGGTTCGAAGCCGTCGTGTGGGTGGATCCACCTATCAGGTGCCGGTAGAAGTTCGCACAGAAAGAAGTACAGCGCTCGGAATGCGATGGTTGATTAACTCAGCCAAAAACAGAAACGATAAATCCATGTCGAGCCGACTGGCACGTGAACTTACCGATGCGGCCAATAATGAAGGCGGTGCCGTACGTAAAAAGGACGAAACCCATCGTATGGCCGAAGCTAATAAAGCCTTCGCTCACTTCCGATTCTAAATCACGAAAGTCTTTTTAATTCCCTACAACAATGACCGAAGCTCAAATCGTAGAACAACTCAGGAACACGCGTAATATCGGCATCATGGCTCACATCGATGCAGGTAAAACGACGACTACAGAGCGGATTCTATTCTACACCGGTGTTTCCCACCGTCTTGGTGAAGTGCATGATGGTGCAGCTACCATGGACTGGATGGAGCAGGAGCGCGAGCGAGGTATTACCATTACTTCAGCCGCTACAACCTGTAACTGGAAAGGTACACGTATCAATATTATTGACACACCTGGCCACGTTGATTTCACCGTTGAAGTTGAGCGTTCACTCCGGGTTCTTGATGGTGCTGTTGCCGTTTTCTGTGCCGTAGGAGCTGTTCAGCCACAATCTGAAACTGTATGGCGCCAGGCTAACAAGTACAAGGTTCCGCGGATCGCGTTTGTAAACAAAATGGACCGTACCGGTGCCGACTTCTTCAATGTGGTCGACAAAATGCGTACAAAACTCAACGCAAACGCGGTGCCTCTTCAAATTCCAATCGGAAGAGAGGAGAACTTCAAGGGCGTTGTTGATCTGCTGCATATGAAAGGGCATATCTGGGATGATGCGAATCTCGGTAAGTCACTTGAAGAAATTGAAATTCCGGATGATCTGCGCGAAACAGCAGAAAATTATCGCAAAGAACTCATCGAAGCCGTAGCTGATACCGACGAGGCGCTGATGGAGAAATACCTCATGGAAGAGGAAATTACCGTCGACGAACTGGAAGCTGCTATCCGTAAGGCTACCTTGAATCTTACAATCAATCCGGTTGTATGTGGAACCGCCTTTAAAAATAAGGGTGTTCAGGCACTGCTTGATGATGTAGTAAAATACATGCCATCCCCGCTGGATGTTGACGCCGTAACCGGTACCGATCCAGACGACGAGGAAAAAGAACTTAAACGAAAAGTGAGTTCTACAGAACCATTTGCAGCTCTCGCTTTTAAAATCGCAACCGACCCCTATGTCGGTAAACTCACCTTTATCCGGGTTTATTCAGGAACATTGGAAGCAGGTTCCTATGTGTTGAATACATCAACCGGAAAGAAAGAGCGTATCGGTCGACTGCTGAAAATGCATGCCAACACAAAAGAAGATATCAAGGTTGTTCGCGCCGGTGATATCGCAGCCGCTGTAGGTATCAAAGAAGTTCGTACCGGTGATACACTAGCTGCCGAGAACGCGCCGATTATCCTCGAGCAGATGGTCTTCCCAGAGCCGGTTATTAAGCTCGCCGTTGAACCTAAAACCAAGGCTGATAACGACAAACTTACAACGGGACTTGCTAAACTCGCTGAAGAAGATCCTACGTTCAAAGTATCCGTTGACGATGAAACCGGTCAGACTACCATCGCCGGTATGGGTGAACTTCACCTGGAAATCATTGTTGACCGTCTGAAACGTGAATTCAAGGTGGAAGCCAATGTAGGTAAACCTCAGGTTTCCTACCGTGAAACCATTACCAAGTCGTTCACTCACCGCGAAGTCTACAAGAAACAAACCGGTGGACGTGGTAAGTTTGCAGACATTCAGTTTGAAATCATGCCTGTAGAAGGCAATACCGGGTTCCAGTTCGTAAATGAAGTAACGGGTGGTAATATTCCCCGTGAATTCATCGGGCCTGTGGAGAAAGGATTCAAATCGGGAATGTCATCCGGAATTCAGGCCGGATACCCTATTGAAGGACTCAAAGTCCGACTTTTTGACGGTTCCTATCACGATGTCGATTCCGATGCACTCAGCTTTGAGCTTTGTGCTCGTGCCGGTCTGCGTGAAGCGGCAAAACGTGCAGGACCTATTATCCTTGAACCTATTATGAAGGTTGAAGTCATTACTCCCGAAGAGTACATGGGCGATATTATCGGAGACCTGAACAGCCGTCGCGGCATGATTTTGGGAATGGATAATCAGATTGACGGTTCCATCATCAATGCGGAGGTTCCCCTCGCAGAAATGTTCGGATACTCCACGAACCTTCGATCACTTTCACAAGGACGTGCTGTCTACTCGATGGAATTTGAGAAATTCTCACCGGTTCCCGATTCCATTGCGAAAACCATTATTGAAGAAAAGTAATTAAAGTTTAAATCGAATAAAGCTATGGCAAAAGAAGCATATAATCGCGCGAAGCCACACGTTAACATTGGTACAATTGGTCACGTTGACCATGGCAAGACCACGCTGACGGCTGCAATTACGAAGGTATTGTCAGCCAAATACGGCGGGTCAGCGAAGAATTTTGATGAGATTGACAACGCTCCGGAAGAGCGCGAGCGCGGTATTACCATTGCTACAGCCCACGTGGAGTATGAGACGGAGTCCCGTCACTATGCGCACGTAGACTGTCCGGGTCACGCGGATTATGTCAAGAACATGGTTACGGGTGCTGCCCAGATGGACGGTGCGATTATCGTAGTTGCGGCCACAGACGGCCCGATGCCCCAGACGCGTGAGCATATTCTGCTGGCCCGTCAGGTTGGTGTGCCGCACCTGGTGGTATTCATGAACAAAGTTGACCTGGTAGACGATGAAGAACTCATCGACCTGGTTGAACTGGAAGTTCGTGAGCTGCTCAGCAAGTATGAGTTCCCGGGTGATGACATACCGGTGACCAAGGGATCGGCCCTGGGCGCCCTGAATGGCGAGCCACAGTGGGAAGAGAAGATCATTGAACTCATGCAGAGCGTAGATGATTTTATCCCGACCCCGGAGCGATCGGTTGACAAGCCGTTTTTGATGCCTGTTGAGGATGTTTTTTCCATTACAGGACGTGGTACGGTAGCTACAGGACGTATTGAGCGTGGTATTATCAAGCTCAATGAGGAAGTGGATATCGTGGGGATTGTTGAGAAGAAAATGAAGTCGGTAGTTACGGGCATTGAGATGTTCCGCAAGCTGCTGGGCGAAGGCCAGGCTGGTGACAACGCCGGATTGCTGCTTCGTGGTATCGACAAGAACGACATTATGCGCGGGATGGTTATTTGTAAGCCGAATTCCATTACGCCGCACACCGAGTTCACCGCTGAAGTCTACGTACTCAGCAAAGATGAAGGTGGACGTCACACGCCGTTTTTCAACGGATACCGTCCGCAGTTCTACTTCCGTACAACCGATGTAACGGGTGTATGTACGCTGAAGGAAGGCGTTGAGATGGTTATGCCGGGCGATAATGTGTCTCTGACGGTGAACCTGATTCAACCGATTGCCATGGAAGAGGGTCTGCGTTTTGCGATTCGCGAAGGCGGCCGTACCGTAGGTGCCGGTGTAGTAAGTAAAATTCTGAAGTAACTTTAAAGCAGATATTGTGGCTACTCAACAAAAAATCAGAATTAAGCTGAAATCATACGATCACAATCTGATCGATAAATCAGCCGAAAAGATTATCAAAACAGTCAAATCTACTGGCGCTGTTGTTTCAGGACCTATTCCACTACCAACAGACAAATCGATTTTTACGGTTAATAAATCTGTTCACGTCGATAAAAAATCACGTGAGCAGTTCGAAACCCGTTCTCATAAACGTCTTATTGACATCTTATCAACGGGTTCACAAACTGTTGACGCGCTGATGAAGCTGGAGCTTCCTTCCGGCGTGGATGTTGAAATCAAAGTATAATAAGTACCTGTCTAGCTAAATCTACCATGAGCGGATTAATTGGAAAAAAAATTGGTATGACCAGCATTTTTGATGAGGCTGGTAACCATATCGCTGTGACAGTTGTTGAAGTTGAACCCAACGTGGTCACTCAGATTAAAACTGAAGAAAACGATGGCTATCAGGCACTTCAGTTGTCTTCTTTTTACCGTAAGGAAAAGAATACAAGCAAAGCCCTTGTTGGTCATTTTGCCAAAGCAAATACAGAATCCAAAAAATATGTGGTCGAGTTCCGTGATTTTATGCCCGATGGGGTAAAACTCGGTGATGAACTACGTGCTGAGGACGTCCTTGCCGAAGGATCAACTGTTGATGTTGTAGGTACATCCAAGGGTAAAGGTTTTCAGGGCGTAGTTAAAAGACATGGTTTCTCCGGTGTAGGTGGTCGTACACACGGTCAGCACAACAGAGAAAGAGCCCCCGGATCTATTGGTATGGCCAGTGATCCAGCCCGTGTTTTTAAAGGAATTAAAATGGGTGGTCGTACCGGCAATGAACGTGTTAAACACAAAAATTCAGTTGTTGTTAAGATTCTGCCCGAATCAAACCTGGTCCTCATCAGAGGTTCTGTACCCGGACCAATCGGCCGTATGGTCCAGATTCATAACAGAGCTAAATAAGGTGTGAATAATGAAATTGAATGTTTTAAAAACTGACGGATCGGATTCCGGTAGAACTGTAGAACTTCGGGAGGATATTTTTAATATCGCTCCTCATGATCAGCTCATCTACGAAGACATCCGCTCTTACCTGGCTGCCCAAAGACAAGGTACTGCTAAAACCAAAGGACGAACTGAAGTTCGCGGTGGAGGCAGAAAGGCATTTCGACAAAAAGGTACCGGTGGCGCCCGTCGTGGATCGCTTCGTTCCCCTCTGCTTAAAGGTGGTGGTACCGTCTTCGGACCAAAAGTGCGTACCTACTCGGTTCGTCTGAACAAGAAAATGAAGCAACTGGCACGTAAATCAGCACTGACGTATAAAGCAGCTGAAAACGGTATTGTAGTCATTGAAGATTTTAATTTCGATGAGCCAAAAACCAAGCAAATGAAATCACTGATTTCTACTCTTGGTCTGGCCGGTAAGAAAACGTTGCTCCTCACGGCTGATACACAACTCAATGTGTATAAATCAGCCCGTAATCTCGAAAAGCTGAACACTATGGAAGTCTTCAGAGCAGCTACATACAATGTAGTCAACTGCGATGTAGTGCTCATACAGGAATCGGCAATGCAAACACTTCAGAATTCATTCTCCCAGGTTGAGGAGGTACAGGCATGAGTACAGTACTGATCAAACCATTGGTAACGGAGAAACTTGCAGCACTTCAGGAAAAGCAAAACAGATACTCCTTTGAAGTGGATATCAAAGCTACTAAGCCTGAGATTAAGGCAGCAGTTGAAGCAGCCTACCCTGAAACTTCAGTAATTAAAGTGAATACGATTATCATGCCGACCAAGCCGAAAGGCCGTTTTACAAAAGGCGGCTATATTGCTGGTCGTACGAAAAAAGTAAAAAAGGCAATCGTTACTCTTAAGGAAGGTCAGGAAATTGACTTCTTTAGCGAAATTTAAAGGTAAAGCATAATGGCAACCAGAAAGTTAAAACCAAATACGCCCGGTACTCGACACAGAATAGCACCTGTATTCAGTGATATAACCACGAGTACGCCTGAGCGATCATTGCTTGCACCGGTAAAGAATAAAGGTGGAAGAAATAATCGCGGACGAATGACTGTTCGTCACCAAGGTGGAGGCCATAAGCGTCGTTACAGAATCATCGATTTCAAACGATATAAAATCGATATTCCAGCTAAGGTAAAAACCATTGAGTACGACCCAAATCGCACAGCCCGCATAGCACTTATTGCTTATGCTGACGGTGAGAAAACCTATATAATTGCTCCAGATAAGCTTCAGGTTGGTGATACCATTATGAATGGAGCCAATGCGCAGCCTGAAACAGGCAATTGTCTCCCGATGAAAAATATGCCTCTCGGTACGGTAATTCATAATATTGAAATGACACCCGGCAAAGGTGGTCAGATTGTACGAAGCGCTGGTACCAGTGCTCAGCTGGTTGCCAAAACGGAACGTTATGTAACCGTTAAATTGCCGTCCGGTGAGATGCGTATGTTTCTCAATAATTGTGTGGCGACCGTAGGCGTTGTAAGCAATCCAGACCACATGAACGTAACCCTTGGCAAAGCAGGAAGAAGCCGATGGCTTGGTGTCAGACCTACGGTACGTGGTGTGGTTATGAACCCGGTAGATCACCCGATGGGTGGTGGTGAAGGTCGTGCTTCCGGCGGGCATCCAAGATCACCCTGGGGGCAATATGCCAAAGGTAAAAAGACACGCTCTCCCAAGAAGCTCTCATCGAAATTCATTGTACGTAAACGTAACGCTAAATAACAGAAAGCATGCCTAGATCCCTAAAAAAAGGCCCTTTTGTACATTACAAGCTGCAGAAAAAGGTTGATGACCTTAATGCCAGCGGCTCAAAAAAAGTAATCAAAACCTGGTCACGTGCGTCCATGATAACACCCGATTTTATCGGGTTAACGTTGGCTGTACATAACGGCAAGCAATTCATACCGGTTTACGTCACTGAAAATATGGTAGGACACAAACTCGGTGAATTTTCCCCTACCCGTCAGTTCCGTGGCCACCCTCAGAAAAAAGCTGATAAAAAGAGGTAATTGACAAATGGAAACGATATTGGAATACCAGGCTAGAGCCATACAAAAACATTTACGCCGACCTGCACGGAAAGTACGTCTGGTTGCAGACGCAGTTCGGGGTATGAATGTGCAGAAAGCTATTAATATGCTGCAGTTTCAACCACAAGGTGCTGCCGGTGATGTAGCAAAAGTCATTAAATCAGCTGCTGCAAATCTGCGTGACAAATTTCAGGACGAAGTCTTTGACAACGATGATCTGTTTGTTAAGACAATTATGATTGATGAAGGCGTTACACTTAAACGTATTCAGCCAGCTCCGCAAGGCCGCGCCCATCCAATCCGCAAACGATCGTGTCACATCACTGTAGTGGTTGCACGTCAGGACAACAACGAACAAGAATAAGCAAGAAGGAAACAGTTTTGGGACAAAAAGTTAATCCAATAGGCTTTAGACTGGGAATTATTCGCGGCTGGGAATCCAACTGGTTCACAGAAGACAAGAATTCCTCAAACTTGCTTGAAGATCACAAACTGCGTCAATACTTGCAGACACGTCTTCGTTCAGCCGGTTTATCACGTATAATTATTGAGCGGACTCCTAAACGAGTGCTGATCACACTGCTTACCAGTCGACCTGGTGTCATCATTGGGAAGGGCGGTGAAGAGGTTGAAAAATTGCGTGAAGAACTCAAGAAAGTCACGAATAAAGAAGTTCAAATCAATATCAGTGAAATCAAACGTCCGGAAGTAGACTCCAGTTTGGTCGCTCAGAATATTGCACAACAATTGGAAGCACGTATTTCCTTCCGACGAGCGATGAAAATGGCCATTTCCTCTGCTACCCGAATGGGTGCCAAAGGTATCAAAATCAAATGCAGCGGACGGCTTGGCGGAGCTGAAATGGCCCGTACAGAACAGTACAAAGAAGGTCGAATCCCGTTACATACTATCCGCGCTGAAATTGATTATGCTAATGCTACTGCCCAGACTATCTACGGATCTATTGGCGTGTCTGTCTGGATTTTTAAAGGTGAAATCATTGGCGAAGTTGATCTAACTCCTGCAGCTGTAACGACACGGAATGAGAAGACGTCAGCACCACAGCAGGAACGAAGACGTTCACCTCGACGTAACAGACGCCAGGGTAAAAATTAATTACAAACACTGTTTTTGAGTAAAAATCATGTTAGAACCAAAACGTGTAAAAAGAAGAAGAGTTCACCGTGGCCGCTTTCGAAAAGTTTCGAACAGAGGACACCAGATTGCATTCGGTGAATTTGCAATAAAGGCTCTTGAAGCAAAGTTCATTACTGCGCGCCAAATTGAAGCCTGCCGTGTTGCTATTAACCGGAAGATGTCTCGAGAAGGTCAGATCTGGATTCGAATATTCCCAGACAAACCCAGAACCAAAAAAGCTGCCGAAACAAGAATGGGTAGCGGTAAGGGTGCACTCGATCATTTCGTGGCTGTTGTGGAACCGGGCAGAATCCTTTTTGAGGTAAGTGGTGTATCCAAAGAGTTGGCTCAGGAAGCGCTGAGACTCGCACAGTTTAAACTACCTATCAAAACCAAATTTATCGTTCGCCGTGATTATGACGGGGAGTAAGACTAAGGTATACCTATGAAAGCACACGAACTGCGAGAATTATCTATAGCTGAACTCGAATCTCGTTTGAAAGACGAGGCAGAAGCTATCAAGCAAATTCGCTTTAATAAAGCTGTTGCCGGCCCTGGAGACAATCCTGCAAAAATACGGATTCACCGTCGTGAATTAGCCAGGCTTAAAACCATTATGGCAGAAAAATCAGGTGAAGAACTGGTAAACGAATCTACCGATTAATTCATAATAACATGTCAGATAACATTACTCGCAAAGAAAGAAAGCAACGTACCGGTAGGGTAGTTAGCAATCGAATGGATAAAAGCATTACGGTTGCCGTTGATCGTCAGATTAAACATCCTATCTACGGGAAGTTTATAACTAAAACGACCAAGTATATGGCTCATGACGAAAACAATGAGGCTAACATCGGTGACATCGTTAAGATTATGGAAACCAGGCCTTTGTCAAAGCGCAAGCGCTGGAGACTGACCGAGATCATAGAGAAAGCTAAGTAAACATCATCGTTTAAGGATTATTAACAATGGTACAAGCACAAACATACCTGACTGTTGCAGATAACAGTGGAGCCAAAAAGGTCATGTGTATTAAGGTTCTGGGTGATTCAAGACGCAGATATGCCCGTGTGGGTGATCTGATTGTATGCTCAGTAAAAACCGCAATTCCCGGTGGAAATGTGAAGAAAGGTGATGTGGTCAAGGCCGTTGTGGTCAGAACAGCTAAAGAGTTTCGAAGAAATGACGGATCGTATATTCGTTTTGATGAAAACGCAGCTGTACTGATTAACAAAGACACTGAGCCTATCGGAACCCGAATTTTTGGGCCTGTTGCCCGCGAATTGCGTGAAAAAAACTTTATGCGAATAGTTTCCCTTGCTCCTGAGGTACTGTAAAAAGAACAAATATGTCTAGGAAATTCAACAAACAAAACAAGTTACATGTCAAAAAAGGCGACATTGTAACCGTAATTACCGGCAACCAAAAAGGCCAGTCTGGTCGTGTTCTAATGGTTTTCCCTGAAAAAAACCGTGTACTGGTAGAGGGGATTAACATGCGAACCAAACACCAGAAGCCAAGTCAGGAATACCCCCAGGGTGGCCGGATAAAGCAGGAAATGCCTATTCACGTCTCCAATGTGCTTCCGCAAGACCCTGTATCCAAAGAACCTACACGGGTAGGTAGAAAACGTATCGAGGAAGAAGGAAAAGGTCGATGGGTACGTTATTCAAAACTCAGTGGCGAAGTACTGGACAAATAAGTTATAACAGATCATGGCAGAAGCAAGACTCTATACACAATACAAAGCAGATGTTCTACCCGTTCTTCAGAAAGAATTTGGTGTTAAGAATGTCATGGCGGTACCCAAATTAACCAAGATTGCAATCAATGTTGGCGTAGGTGAAGCTGTTTCAGACCGGAAAAAGCTTGATGATATTGTCAATAATATTGCATTGATAACAGGTCAGCGTCCGGCAATCACTACAGCCAGAAAATCAATATCTAATTTTAAACTTCGTGAAGGTATGCCAATCGGGTGCCGTGTAACGCTGCGTGGAAAAATGATGTATGAATTTCTGGATCGATTTATCAATCTGGCTCTGCCCCGTTCACGTGACTTCCAGGGTATACCTGATAAAGGATTCGATGGTCGAGGTAATTATACATTAGGTATTAAAGAGCATACAATCTTCCCGGAAATTGATGTTGATAAAGTATCACAAATGCATGGTATGGATATTACATTTGTTACCACAGCTGATACTGACGAACAAGCGTTTGCGCTTCTCAAACATCTTGGGTTGCCCTTCAGAAAAAGAAATAAATAAGCAACGTAGATATGGCAAAAAAATCCTGGATAGCTAGAAACGTAAAAAAAGAAGCTGCAATCCAAAAATACGCTGAAAAGCGTAAGCAGCTGAAAGAAGCCGGTGATTACGAAGGACTACAAAAACTCCCCCGTAACGCTAGCCCTACACGACTAAAAAAACGATGCAGCCTAACCGGAAGGGCTCGTGGATATATCGGTAAATACGGTATTTCACGTATTAAATTTCGGGAACTGGCACTCAACGGGAAAATACCCGGCATGAAAAAAGCCAGTTGGTAATCAATTAAGCAACTTAATAATCATGACTGATCCAATAGCAGATTTTCTTACAAGAATTCGGAATGCACAGCAAGCCGGTCACAGAAGAGTTGATATACCCGCTTCTAAATTGAAGCGTGCTATCACTAAGATACTTCTGGATAAAGGCTACATTCAGAATTACCTGGATATCGATGATAACAAGCAAGGCCTGATCCGAATCTTTCTGAAGTACGATCACTACGGTCAGCCTGTCATCAAAAAAATTACCCGTGTTTCAAAACCCGGTCTACGCAAATACAGCAAGTCTGACGAAGTGCCTAGAGTGCTGAATGGACTGGGAATTGCTGTAGTAACTACCTCACAAGGTGTGATGACAGACAAAGAGGCCCGGAAACTGAATGTCGGTGGTGAAGTACTTTGTTATATCTACTAAATTTAACTGAATTATGTCACGTATAGGTAAACAACCGGTACCAATAGCCAAAGGCGTTACTGTTAATGTAAGCAAAGGTAATCTGGTTACCGTAAAAGGCACTAAAGGCGAATTAAGCATTCAGGTTGACCCAAATCTTACCCTGGATGTTTCTGATACCGAAGTTATCGTAAACCGGCCTTCAGACGACAAGCGATTCCGTGCAATGCACGGTCTGTACCGTTCTCTAATCAATAACCTGGTCGTCGGGGTATCAGAAGGATTTAAGAAAGAACTTGAAATTATCGGTGTTGGATACAGAGCCAGTATTAATGGCAACATTCTTGAACTTGCTCTGGGATACTCCCACCCGTTCTTCTTCCTTCCACCAGACGGGATTTCAATAGAAGTTGATACAAAATCTTCCAAAAATCCACGAATCATTATCACCGGTGCCGATAAGCAGCTGGTAGGACAGGTTGCTGCAAAAATACGATCACTACGCTCACCGGAGCCTTATAAAGGCAAAGGCGTTCGCTATCTGGGTGAACAGGTTCGTAAGAAAGCAGGTAAATCCGCAGGACGTTAAAAATAGATTAATACAATGACCAAGAATCAGAAAAAACTGCGCCGCGATAAAATACGCAGACGAGTACGTGCAAAAATCACCGGTACACCCGAAAGACCACGTCTGTGTATTTACCGAAGTCTCAAGCATATTGATCTTCAGATCATAGACGATGCAAAAGGCGAAACACTTGTGGCATCATCTACCAAGCAATCGAATCTTAAAGATGAGCTCTCCGGAAAAACATTTACCGAACGTGCAGCAATTGTTGGTAAAGATATCGCTCAAAAAGCGGTAGAAGCAGGTATAACTTCAGTTGTTTTCGACCGAAGCGGGTACCTGTATCACGGTAAGGTAAAAGCTGTTGCAGAAGCTGCCAGAGAAGGTGGATTAAAGTTCTAACACGATACAATTATGCCAAGATTTAGAAGAAAAAATTACAACATCAAGGCCAGTGAACTGAACCTTGAGGACCGACTCGTACACGTAAATCGTGTTGCTAAAGTTGTTAAAGGTGGTAGACGATTCAGCTTCAATGCGATTGTTGTTGTTGGTAACAAAGAGGGAATTGTAGGAAGCGGACTTGGTAAGGCCAAGGAAGTATCGGATGCAATTCAGAAAGGCAATGATGATGCCAAGAAAAACCTCATCAGAGTTCCAATCGCGAAGGGCGGAACCATCCATTTTCCTGTAACTGGTAAATGCGGCGCGGGTAGAGTTCTACTACTTCCTGCATCTGAAGGTACTGGCGTTATTGCTGGTGGCGCTGTCAAAGCCGTACTCGAAAGTGCAGGCTATCACAACATACTGTCCAAATCTCTGGGATCTTCTAATCCTCATAATATGGTCAAGGCAACTGTTGATGCACTCAAGCAATTGGTTGACCCGGCCGAAATAGCACAACGAAGAGGAATCCCGCTGAGAAAAGTCTTTGAAGGCTAAATCTTTACTTACGCTTCACGATTAGCATCTCCATAATTATGAAATTACATTCCATAAAAACGCCCAAAAATAACCTGAAAACACGCAAACGTGTTGGACGTGGTGAAGGTTCTGGATTGGGAAAACAATCTGGTAAAGGCCATAAAGGTCAAAAAGCCATGAGTGGGTACAAGAAAAAACTAGGATTCGAGGGTGGTCAAATGCCCTTAATTCGACGAGTACCTAAATTTGGTTTCAAGAACCCGTTTCGTGTAGAGTACACAGGAATAAATCTTGATACCCTAGATGATTTCCATGCAAAAGGCAAACTTAGTGACGTCATCACAGTTGAGAGCCTGATTGCTGCAGGATTGGCTGACAAAAATAAGCCGGTCAAAATCCTTGGCAGAGGTGACGCTGTCAAAAATTTGACTATAGAAGCCAATGCTTTCACCAAGTCTGCTCTTCAAAAAATTGAAGAAGCAGGTGGTAAGGCCAACGTAATCTAAACGTGTAGTTACGCATATTTCAGTCCCTACCAGATGAGTTTAGTTGAAAATTTCAGAAACATCTTCAAAATAGAAGAGCTTCGAACCCGGATTCTGTACACCGTAGGAATATTGATGGTGTACAGAATAGGTACATTCATCACAATGCCCGGGGTTGACGCCTCGCAGTTGGTGTCTGGTCCGTCTAATGCAACCGATCTTTTAGGATTGTTTGATTTGTTTGTTGGTGGAGCTTTTGCAAGGGCTGGGGTATTTGCCCTGGGTATCATGCCCTATATCACTGCTGCAATTATCATACAGCTTATGGGTGCCGTTGTACCCTATTTCCAGAAACTCCAGCGTGAGGGGGAAGAAGGGAGACGGAAGATCAATCAGCTTACCCGGTATGGTACTGTTGTAATTACTATGGTTCAGGCAGTCGGTTTTGCAATAAACCTGATGTCTACTTCACCGGATGCCATTGTAATATCCAGAACGGCATTCATTATAAACAGCGTCATCATACTCACCGCAGGTACGGTTTTCGTAATGTGGCTCGGTGAAAGGATTACCGAACGAGGTATCGGTAATGGTATATCCATTCTGATCATGATTGGAATTATTGCTGCACTGCCTACCAATCTGATGAATGAGATTACGACTAAGAATAATCTCATTATTGTGATAATTGAAGTTGGAGTGCTCATATTGGTTACAGCTTCGGTTGTATTGCTTACGCAAGGCCAGAGACGAATCCCTGTTCAATATGCTAAACGAGTAGTCGGCAGAAAGGTATACGGTGGTACAACACAGTATTTGCCGCTTCGGGTAAACGCTGCCGGTGTGATGCCGATTATTTTCGCTCAGTCTATCATGTTTATTCCCAGTACCATCGGCACCTTTTTCCCCGACAGCGAAACGGTACAGTTTCTTACGTCATGGTCTGCGGATTTCACTGGTGTTACGTACTCTATAGTATTCGCAATCATCTGTATCTTTTTCACGTATTTCTACACAGCTATTGTTATAAATCCACGTGAGATGGCTGATACTATGAAGCGCCAGGGTGGGTTTGTTCCCGGTGTAAGACCTGGAAAACAAACCGTAGAGTTTATTGACAATATTCTGACCAAAATAACATTACCCGGTTCCATATTCCTGGCTTTTGTTGCCATTATGCCGGCAATAGCAGCACGACTTGGCGTTACTCCCGGTTTTGCTATGTTCTATGGTGGAACAAGCTTGCTCATTATAGTTGGAGTTGCCTTGGATACGTTACAGCAAATTGAAAGTCATCTTATGATGCGTCATTACGATGGTTTCATGAAGAGTGGCCGTATCAAGGGCAGAAAACGAATGTAATGGTTTACCTCAAAAGCGAAAATGAAATAAACAAAATGCGCGTTAGTGCGCAACTTGTGTCAAGAACGCTTGCTGAGGTTGCACGTTATATTAAACCAGGCATTAAAACCGGTTACCTTGACAGTGTTGCTGAAGATTTTATTAGAAAAAATAACGGAATACCTGCTTTTAAAGGTTACGGGCATCCGGGCAATCAGTTTCCAGCAGCACTGTGTATATCTGTTAATGAACAGGTTGTACACGGAATCCCTGGCAACTACGAGTTGAAAGAAGGTGATATCGTCTCAGTAGATTGCGGTATTGTCAAAGATGGTTTCTACGGCGATTCAGCTTATACGTTCGCGGTTGGTTCTTTACATGAAAGTGTAGAAAAACTGCTTCGAACGACAGTTACATCCTTGTATAAAGGTATAGAAAAAGCAATCCATGGGAACACAGTGGGCGATTATGCTTACGCGGTCCAGACGCACTGTGAAGAACAAGGATATTCAGTTGTTCGAGACCTTGTAGGTCATGGTGTAGGAAGGAATTTACATGAAGATCCTTCCGTACCGAATTTCGGAAAACCTGGAAGAGGAGAACGACTCCGATCTGGAATGACTCTGGCTGTTGAGCCTATGATTAATATGGGTACACACAGAGTGAAGACGTTGAAAGATGGCTGGACGGTAGTAACAGCTGACGGAAAACCTTCTGCACACTATGAACACGATATCGTAGTGAGAGAAGGCTATGCGGAAATTCTCAGTACTTTTTCATATATTGAGGAGATTACCAAGTTTCAAATTGACAATAATTTTCTAGATGGCCAAGCAAGACGCGATTAAACAAGATGGTACAATTCTCGAGGCATTGCCAAATGCTCAGTTCCGTGTACAGCTAGACAACGGGCATGAGTTACTGGCGCATGTATCCGGTAAGATGAGAATGTATTACATCAAGATTTTGCCTGGTGATCGTGTTACTGTTGAGATGTCACCATACGATTTGAGTAAGGGCCGGATTACATACCGGTATAAATAACCATTTCTGTTTTAATTAACGTTTATGAAAACGAAAGCATCAGTTAAAAAAAGAAGTGCCAGCGACATTATTGTACGTCGTAAAGGCAGGATCTTCGTGATCAATAAAAAAAATCCACGACACAAACAACGACAAGGTTAATTGGTTAAGCTATGGCAAGATTAGCAGGTATTGACTTACCAAAAGAAAAAAGAGGTGAGGTCGGATTGACCTACATTTTTGGTATCGGACGTTCACGTTCACAGGAAATTCTGGAGAAAGTGGGAATTTCCTATGACACCAAAGTATCTGAATGGACTGAAGACCAGGTCGTTGAGATCCGTAAACTTCTTGAAGCCGAATATAAAGTTGAAGGTGCTTTGCGGGCGGAAGTCACTACCAATATCAAACGTCTCATGGACATTGGCTGCTATCGTGGATTACGTCACCGTAAGGGGCTTCCTTTAAGAGGGCAACGCACCAAAACGAATGCCCGGACAAGAAAAGGCAGAAGGCGTACTGTTGCCGGTAAGAAAAAGGCACCTTCCAAGAAGTAATACAATTTATAACTGAATATGGCTAAAAGACAAACCAAGGCTGCTGCCGCAGCGGCCAAACGCAAAAAAAAACAAATAAGTGATCCTTCGGGAATGGCTTTTATCAAGGCTACATTTAACAATGTAATTGTTACGTTGACCGACGGTGAAGGGAATGTTCTTTCATGGTCTTCTGCCGGTAAACAAGGCTTTCGTGGTTCCCGGAAGAACACACCCTACGCGGCACAGCTCAGTGCTGAAAATGCAGCTAAAGACGCGTATGACATGGGTCTGCGCAAGGTCAAAGTATTTGTCAAAGGTCCCGGATCAGGTCGTGAAGCAGCAATACGTGCGCTTGCTATGTCTGGAATTGAAGTATCCCAGATTAAGGATACTACACCGATTCCGCACAATGGATGCAGACCACCCAAAAGAAGAAGAGTTTAAAATATCTAAAGCAGAATACACAAATGGCACGATATACTGGTCCAAAGCAAAAAAAAGCACGCAGATTTAAAGAGCCGATTTTCGGCCCCAGCAAAGCCCTGGAAAGAAAGCCCTATGGTCCCGGTCAGCACGGCAGATCCAGATTTACCAAAAAATCTGAGTATTCAGTACAGCTTGAACAAAAACAAAAGGCAAAATACACATATGGTTTGCTGGAAAAGCAATTCCGCAGGGTTTTTGAACGAGCCAATGCAAAAGTAGGTGTGACAGGCGATAACCTGCTACGTTTTCTCGAAGCCAGACTTGATAATACGGTTTTTCGTATGGGTTTTGCTGCTACAAGAAGACAAGCCAGACAGCTGGTCAGCCATCGCCATATTGCCGTTAACGGTGTTTTGGTTAATATCCCTTCATACGAAGTAAAACCGGGTGATATTATCACTATCCGACCAAAATCCAAAAATCTAGAAGTTATCAACGAAGCACTTGATAATTCTTCCAGGAAAAAATACAAATGGCTTGAAGTTGACAGAAAGCTGTTGACCGGAAAATTTCTGTCTTATCCAGAAACAGAAGAAATTCCTGAAAATATCAATGTTCAGTTAATCGTGGAACTTTACTCCAAGTAAACTGACGGTTTCCACTTAAATTTATACAGCTAGAATATGAGTACTACCAATCTCCAAATGCCGGACAGCCTGTTGGTTGAAGAATGTACTGACAATTACGGACGGTTTGTTCTGCAACCATTGGAACGAGGCTATGGTGTTACAATAGGTAATTCATTCAGAAGAGTACTCTTATCCTCCCTGCCAGGAACAGCTATCACTGCTGTAAAAATTGCAGGTGTCGAGCATGAATATGCCAATATAGAGGGTATTTCTGAAGATATTTACGATATCATCCTGAATCTGAAAGGGGTTCGGTTCAAACAGGTAGAGCAAAGCAGTGGCGTCATCCATGTAAGTTTGAAAGGTCCGGCAACATTTCTTGCCGGAGCGATAAATGACTCTACATCGGAATACACCGTTCTTAATACAGAACATCATATTGCAACGCTCTCTGAGGGAGCCTCCATTGAGATGGAACTCAGATTGGGCAGGGGTAAGGGCTATGTTACCTCAGAAGAGAATGTTGGCGAAGATGAAAATGACATTTCAGTTATCCCGGTAGATGCAGTCTTTACTCCCATCAAAACGGTTAAATACTCTGTAGAGAATGTTCGTGTAGGACAGCGAACTGATTACGAGAAACTTGTTATGGAAGTGAATACTGATGGATCGATAAATCCTAAAGAAGCGCTAACCATCGCAGGTAAAATTCTTAAAGATCACATTGAAAAATTCATCACTGAAAAGATTGATGAACCATTCAAGCAGGAGGAAGATGAGATTGATTCTGAAAAACTGCGTGTTGGAAGCCTTCTTAAAACCAGTATTGAAGATTTAAATCTATCGGTTCGTGCTTATAATTGCCTGAAATCAGCCAATATAAATTCTATTGGTGAACTTGTGTCGAAGAATGAGTCTGAGTTGCTGAAATTCAGAAACTTCGGGCGTAAGTCACTTGCTGAACTTACCGAAGTAATTGAGGAGAAAAATCTCCAGTTCGGTATGGATGTTTCCAAATATTTGGATAAATAAACGATTAATTACGGAATATTAAAATGCGTCACAGACTAAAAGGAAGCAAACTTGGACGTACTGCTTCACACCGTAAAGCGACACTTCGTTCCTTATCGGTTGCTCTACTTACACACCACAGGATTGTTACTACGCTTACTAAAGCCAAAGAACTGCGCAGACATGTTGAGCCGGTGATTACACGGTCTAAAGATGACACTACGCACAACCGCCGGGAAACATTTTCTTTTTTGCAGGATAAAGTTGCGGTCACCAAATTATTTGATGAGATTGCTCCGAAAGTTGCAGACCGGCCCGGTGGATATACTCGGGTTGTCAAGTTAGGTACCCGGGTTGGTGATGGTGCTGAAATGGCAGTTATAGAATTGGTAGACTTCAATGAATCTGGTAATGATCAGAAAGCTACCAAGAAAAAACGAACTCGTCGGGCAGGAAAAACTGCAAAAACTGCTACCGATGTTTCTCCTACAGAATCGACTGTCAACGACGCTAATGACACTGTTCAAGAGGCCACGGTAGTCAATGAAAGTGAGGTCGACGGACAAGAGTCTGCGCCTGAAGCGCCTGCAGATTCGCAAACAACGAGTACGTCTGAGGTATCTGAAGACCAAGTTCAATCTGAAGACGACACTGAAAATCACAAGAAACCCTGATCAAAAAGGGACTTGCCAAAAAAAGGGATACTCAACAGCAATGGGTGTCCCTTTTTTTATGCGAATATGGTATTGACTCGTGTTGGAGTTTGGTCGTATATTGATTGCCCTGCTGCTGAATTTTGCGGGGAGATGGTGTTGGATTGTCTCAGGGTGTCCGGGCTGTTTTTCTT
>OFEU01000207.1_pt1 | contig 59001 bp, 55 predicted proteins | sample 1521221 | NCBI WGS metagenome assembly OFEU01 (sample SAMN03766357, study PRJEB24113) | microbial mat metagenome | isolation source: enrichment culture HLUCC-O from microbial mat sample contains cyanobacterium... | reverse complement strand
TTGAGACGGGGATTGTTGCGTTAGGGCCTCCCACATCTGACGTGCAATGGGAAAACGATGAGGCGCATGGGGGTGAATGGCGCGATCGAGAATGCTGGCAAAGGTGGGAGTCACCCCAGAAGCGTAATTTCTCCAGAGGACAATCCCCGTCATGGGGTCGCTGTCTAACTCATCGGGGATTTTGCCCGTCAAGGCATAAATCGCCGTCAAGCCTAAGGCAAAGAGGTCACTACTATACACCGGACGACCGCCGGCCTGTTCACTGGGCATAAATCCGGGAGTTCCCACCACCACAGAACGAGTGGAATGTCCCCCTTCGGTCACCACGGTTCCCATGGTTTCCTTAACCGCCCCAAAATCTAGTAAAACCGGCTCTAGGCTTCCGGTTCGCAGAATGATATTATCGGGCTTAATATCCCGGTGAACAATTTTTTTGCTATGAACATACTCTAAAACCGGCAGCAGACTCACCAGAATCTCCCGAACGGTACTTTCACTGGCTAGTCCGTGATGCTGAAGATAACTTGAGAGAGTTTCTCCCTCAATATACTCTTGAACTAAATAAAAATGGTCATCATCCCGAAAATATCCGTAAAGAGTGGGGATTTGCGGGTGATGACTGCCTAATTCTTCTAAAATTGCCGCTTCTCGTTGAAACCGCTCTTGCACCAATTGATAAATCTGAGAGTTGTCTGCAATGGGTTTGAGGCGTTTGACCACACAACGACGGCCGGAGGGCATTTGCGTATCTTCCGCCAGAAACGTCTCCCCAAACCCCCCTGACCCCAAATGACGAATGACCTGGTAGCGGTCTTTAATTAGAGGCAATGTATCCATGGTCTTGACTCCACAAGCTTGAAACAATCTTGGTCAGGAACGGAAGCTGGGTCTAGTTTAACCTGAATTCTCCTGAGAAGGGGAGGGGATTTTAGATCTCATTTAACCGAATGTCTAACGTCCTCCGAGTCAAACCTTGGGGGTTGTTACAAAATATAAATGAAAATCAATATTTTTTTATATCAATTTGAAGTTACTTTAATTTTGTTATCTTTCTCTGAGATCAGCGGGACTAATTCAACAATCTTGTTTGGCTAATCATCCAATCTTCAGCCTCTTGATTCCAAAGCAGGGTAATTTCTCGGGACTGATAAACCGTTTCCCCCGTTCTCATCTGTAATTTTACCTGGGTATTGACAATGGCTCGATCATCCGTCTGCTCAATCACCTGAGCATTTTGTGCTTCTGAGGAACTCACGGTATCCCACCAGTCCGTATAAGAGTTATAGCCATTGGCAAAAATCGAGCGATTATTTCTAAAATTAGGATGTAAGCGACTCCAGGCTTCTTGATATTGACGGCTACTCACGAGCTGATATTGCTCTTCAACTCTTACTACCGCTGAAGGTCTAGGGTTGGAAATTTGTGGATTTGATTGAGGATTAGGAGTCGGGATAGGGGTCGGGACAGGAGTTGCAGCGGCTATGGTTTCAGTCGGGGTGACTTCAGAGGTCATCGTTTCACGATTAACCGAAGGGGCACCCCCCTCATTCCCATCAGCTATTGTCTCTTCAGGCTGAGAAGCAGGATGATCACTCGGTTGAGAAATTATTAGACCAGTCATCAAAAACATCCCAATCACTCCCCCCATCAAAGCCACTTTTTGCCAGTCCGGCATTCCGGCGGGAACCGGTGTCGGGGCAACAGACGGCGGCTGAGAGACGGCTGTGGGACTGACGACGAGGGTATTCTGGGAGTCAGATACCGCTGTGGGGGGAATGGAGGCTTGAGACGGGGATTGTTGCGTTAGGGCCTCCCACATCTGACGTGCAATGGGAAAACGATGAGGCGCATGGGGGTGAATGGCGCGATCGAGAATGCTGGCAAAGGTGGGAGTCACCCCAGAAGCGTAATTTCTCCAGAGGACAATCCCCGTCATGGGGTCGCTGTCTAACTCATCGGGGATTTTGCCCGTCAAGGCATAAATCGCCGTCAAGCCTAAGGCAAAGAGGTCACTACTATACACCGGACGACCGCCGGCCTGTTCACTGGGCATAAATCCGGGAGTTCCCACCACCACAGAACGAGTGGAATGTCCCCCTTCGGTCACCACGGTTCCCATGGTTTCCTTAACCGCCCCAAAATCTAGTAAAACCGGCTCTAGGCTTCCGGTTCGCAGAATGATATTATCGGGCTTAATATCCCGGTGAACAATTTTTTTGCTATGAACATACTCTAAAACCGGCAGCAGACTCACCAGAATCTCCCGAACGGTACTTTCACTGGCTAGTCCGTGATGCTGAAGATAACTTGAGAGAGTTTCTCCCTCAATATACTCTTGAACTAAATAAAAATGGTCATCATCCCGAAAATATCCGTAAAGAGTGGGGATTTGCGGGTGATGACTGCCTAATTCTTCTAAAATTGCCGCTTCTCGTTGAAACCGCTCTTGCACCAATTGATAAATCTGAGAGTTGTCTGCAATGGGTTTGAGGCGTTTGACCACACAACGACGGCCGGAGGGCATTTGCGTATCTTCCGCCAGAAACGTCTCCCCAAACCCCCCTGACCCCAAATGACGAATGACCTGGTAGCGGTCTTTAATTAGAGGCAATGTATCCATGGTCTTGACTCCACAAGGTTGAAACAATCTTGGTCAGGAACGGAAGCTGGGTCTAGTTTAACCTGAATTTTTCTGGGAAGGGGAGGGGGTTTTGTATCTTAGGTAACGAATGTTTGACCTGACTTGACTGGATGTTTGAGTTTTTCGAGAACTATCCTAGAATCATTGAAACGTCCTGAACCCGTTGCGGAAACCGATTTAGCCCCATGAATTCTAGTCAAACAACTCTGGTCAATCAATCTCCCGCCTATTTAGAGTTTAACTTTCAGGGAAAGATAAAGAAGTTTTCCCTCATGGGCGATCGCATCACCTTTGGACGTGCCCCAGATGTCGATTTAACCTTAGAAGGAGATGAGTGGGCCGCCATTTCCCGTTACCACGGGACCCTAACCCGTGAAGGAGACAGCTACAGCATTTATGATGGGGTTCTCCAGGGACAAGACCACAAGTTTAGTCGTAATGGACTCCTCTGCGGTCAGCGACGGGTGGGAACTTATCAACCCCATCTCCTCCAAGATGGCGATGAGTTACAGATTGGTCAAGATCCCCGTAATTTAGTCCGTTTGAAATATATTAATCCCAATGCCCCGCGTCGTCAGGATAGTTCGACGATTTCTAAGTCAATTTCCTTGAAAAATCGCTCTTTAGAAATTGGTCGTAATCCCGCTTTACAAGGGTCTAATTTATATCTCGATGCCCCGGTAATCTCCCGCCGTCATGCCATTATCGATAATCCGGGACAGGGCTATGTTCTCTACGACAAAAGTACAAATGGTATTTTTATTACTCGCTCCGGCAAGGTTTTCAAGGCTAAAAATCAAGAAAAATTAGTGGATGGAGACTTAATTCGCATTGGTCCCTATGCCCTCATTCTTAAAGGCGATGAGCTACTATTAGAAGGTCGTGGCGATGGCTTGCGGATTGATGCTCTTCAACTGTTCCGCAAAGTGAATCGACACCCCGAAGATTTCTGGGAACAAGTGCAATGGTTCCTGGGACAAAAAATACCCGAAAAAATCTCCCTCCTAAATAACGTTTCCGTCCCCCTCGAACCCGGTCAACTTGTGGCGTTGGTGGGAGGAAGTGGGGCGGGAAAATCAACCTTATTGGAAACTCTTTTAGGCATTCGTCCCGTTGATGAGGGCAATATTTATCTCAATAGTGATGATTTACGGCGGAATTTTAATATCTATCGGACTCAAATTGGCTATGTTCCTCAACAGGATATTGTCCATCGTAATCTGACGGTGACCCAAGTTTTGACCTTTGCGGCCCAGTTGCGGCTTCCTCCTGATACCGATGAAGCGGCGATCGCCCAAATTGTCCAGAAAACTCTCAGTATCGTCGCCTTGAGCGATCGCCCCAACAGTCTCGTCAGCCAACTCAGTGGCGGACAACTCAAGCGTGTCAGCATCGCCGTGGAACTCCTCGCCAATCCCAAACTCTTTTTCCTCGATGAACCCACCTCGGGCCTCGATCCCGGCTTAGACAAAAAAGTGATGGAACTGTTGCGAGATTTAGCCAAAGAGGAAAATCGCACCGTGGCCCTCGTCACCCACGCCACCGCCAATATCACCCTCTGCGATCGCGTGGCCTTCATGGGCCGAGGGGGAAATCTCTGTTACTTCGGCGACCCCAGCCAAGCCATACCATTTTTTAATGATTTTGTCAAGTCTCAAGGTCATCATCATGAACTCGACGGCTTTGCGGAAATTTACATCGAACTCGACAAGCCTCCTGAGGAGAACCAAGGCATTAAACCCGAAGAATACTGTCAACGCTGCGCCGAATTTTTCCGCAACCATCCCAGCTACGAAACCTACGTCGAACGTCAATTAGTCCCCATCAGCACCTCCTCATCCGGGGTCAGCTCCCAATCGCCCCCAACCGTTGGCGTACAACGCTCAACCTCCCCAAACCAGAGTCCTCAACAAGCCACGCCCTCTCCCTGGCGACAACTCTCAGTCTTATTACAACGGGATATCCAATTAGTTTTAGCCGATAAATTTAACCTAGCCTTAGCCCTTTTAACCGCTCCCATTGGCATTGGTTTAATTACCTTTGCCATTCGCGATCGCGAACCCTTCATTCTGCCAACGGACCCCGATCCCACCCTGGCCCCATTAGCCCTACGAGTCTTATTTGTCTTCACCTGTGCCGCCATTTGGGTCGGCTTATCCGGCTCCCTACAAACCATCGTCCGAGAAGCGGCCATTTATCTGCGAGAACGGTTAGTCAACCTAGGATTAATTCCCTATCTAGGCTCCAAAGTTCTCGTCTTAGCCGGACTAGCTCTCATCCAAACGATACTGATGACGGCTGTCATTCTCCTCGGCTTCGAGTCTCCCGAACCTCAGCTCATTTCCTGGACTATGGGAGCGAGCGTCACCGCCTTCTTAACCCTCCTCACCAGTGGTTGTCTCGGCTTAGCCGTCTCCTGCTTTGTCAGCAACGAAACCCAAGCCAACACCGCCCTCCCCTTACTTCTGCTACCTCAAATCATCTTTTCGGGGGTCTTATTCACCATGGATGGCGTGGCCAAATTTATCTCCTGGGTGATGCTGAGTCGTTGGTCTGTGGGAGCCTATGGGGCCTTAGTGAACGTGAATGAGATGGTTCCCGAACCCCAAACCTATCCCGATGGAACGGAGATTCCCCAAGCCTTTGAAGTGACCCCAGTCTATGACGCTGATTGGTCGAACCTGGGCTTAAACTGGGCCATCCTAGGGGTTCATGCTTGTGTCTATTTGGCGATCGCCCTCTGGCGACTGAAACAGAAAGATACCCTCTAACATCTCGACCGGACGACCCTGAGCATGAGAAAATCCCTAGAGACCCTCCGTTAGACCCATGACCGACGCTCAACATCTCGAAGATACCCTCCTTAACCTCGATGGACGAGGCTATAAAGCCTACAAAGACTTGCGGGGACAATACCAGTTCCCAGACTTCAAACTCACCATCGACTATGTTCAAGGAGATCCCTTCGCCGCACCGAGTCAGTTGAGCGTCTGGGTTCCCATGAGTGTCGCGGGGTTTCCTGAGACCCTCTACGCCAGTCTCTCGCGGGAAGTGGCCCTGCGGGATTATCTAACCCGGGCCTTTTCTCGGGCCTGTCGCCAAATGAGTCAGAAACGGGGAACTGGCAAAAGTGGCGCGATCGCCGTCTGTCGTCTTGGCCAAGAAGTCCTAGCACGAACCTCAGCATTTGTCAATAGCAGTGGAGTCGAAGTCCGCTTCACCGTAGGACTTCCCGCCCAAGGACGGCGCATTTTGGGGCGACAGGCCGCCGAAATGCTTTGTGATGATATCCCGGAACTGGTCGATCGCGCCCTCATCTACGAAAACCTGGATGCAGGGGCGATTCAGCAGCACGTGGAAACCGTCGAAGATGCCGACTGGCTGCGATCGCAACTCCCCCAACACAACCTCATCGCCTTCGTCGCCGACGGCTCAATTTTACCCCGCCGCAGTGGCGTCGATGCCCGTCCCCTTGAGAAAAACGCCGTTCCCTTTGAGTCTCCCGACTCCCTACGAGTCACCTTTAACCGGCCCAACGGCGGATCCATCAGTGGCATGGGGATTCCTCGGGGAATTACCCTGATTGTAGGCGGCGGCTATCACGGCAAATCCACCCTGTTACGGGCCATTGAACTAGGAGTCTATAATCGCATTCCCGGCGATGGTCGAGAATTTGTCGTCACCGATCGCGCCGCCGTGAAAATTCGCGCCGAAGATGGTCGTTCCGTGCGTGGCGTCGATATTTCACCTTTCATCAACAATTTGCCCCAAGGACAAAGTACCACGGCCTTCTCCACCGAAAACGCCAGTGGCAGTACCTCCCAAGCCGCCAATATCATCGAAGCCATCGAAGCCGGGGCCACGGCGTTACTCATTGACGAAGATACCTCAGCGACCAACTTCACCATCCGCGATCGCCGGATGCAAGAATTGATCGCCAAAGAACATGAACCCATCACCCCCTTTGTCGATCGCGTGCGGCCCCTGTTTGAGGAACAAGGGATTTCCACCATTCTCGTCATGGGTGGAAGTGGCGACTATTTCGAGGCCGCCGATACGGCGATCGCCATGACCCATTATCGTCCCCAAAACGTCACCGAGCAGGTGAAAGACATCGCCGCCAAGTATGACACTGGCCGCCAAACCGAGGCCCGTGGAGGACTCGGACCCCTCACCCCTCGCTATCTTCTCCCCGAACATCTCGACCCCAGTCGCGGCAAACGGGCCGTGAAATGGCAAGTACGAGACGAAGATGAAATCATCTTTGGCAACGATGAAATTGACCTCTCCGCCGTCGAACAACTCGTCGATGCCGGTCAGTTGCGGGCCATTGCCGAAGCCATGGTCTATCTCAAACAGGAATACTCCCGAACGGATAAGACTCTCAGACAGGTGTTAGACGACATTGAGGCGGCGATCGCCTGCCAAGGCTTAGATATCCTCTCCCCCTTTCCCGTGGGCAATCTAGCCCAATTCCGTCGTTTTGAACTGGCCGCCGCCTTAAACCGCCTCAGACAACTTCAAGTCAAACAATAACCCCTCCAAAATGACCCATTGAGTCATGTCAAGCAATAGCAAAAACACAAAAAAAGCCCATTTCTAGAAATGGGCTAAATCATTATTAATTGTCCATTATCAATTATCCATTACCCGACCAACCTACCAAGTAACCGGGAAAGTCCGAGGTGCCGGTTGAGACCTGGGAGTAGAGCGAGGAGTCGTAGTCCTCGTCTCGGTCGTCTCCGTCCTAGTCCTTTCGGTTTCCGTAGTGGTGGTCGTGGAGCGTTCGTCTAACCGAGATTGCAAATCACCGGGAACAATCACCGTATCAATCTTGTGAATCACCCCATTATTGGCCGGAATATCCGTGTCAATGACACGAGCGGGGCCAACATTAACCCGATTTCCCTGAACCCGAGCATTAACTGGGCCATTCAGCGTGTCCAACACTTCGTTACCAATATCATTGGCTTCGAGGACTTCTGGCACAACGTGCATTCCTAAAACATCCTGCAACAAATCCCGATTCGCCGGGTCAGTTAAGGCATTCACCACAGACTGAGGCAAATCTTGAAACGCTTGGTCCGTGGGAGCAAACAACGTGAACGGTCCGTCATTGGCTAAGGTGTCCGCCATTCCGGCTAAATCCGCCAGTTGTAGCAGCGTGTTCATATCGCCGGCCGCCGCGAGAGCATCCACCAAACTTCCCATACCCATCTGAGCCACGTCCGTCTCTAACTCAGGGGAGGGGGCGGTCACGTCAGCACGACTTGGGGTCACAGCCAGCGTTGTCGCACTCAATAGCACCATTGCACCCGTAAGCCATTGGAATCGGCGTTGAGAATTCATATATCTTATTGATATCTTATTGAACAACAGTCGTCATTCTAACGCAAGTTTTTGGGAATGTTGGGGAAAATAGGGAACAAGGAACGGGGAACGGGGAGCGGGGAACGGGGAACCCCCCGAATCATGTCCTAGGATTATTTGTAGCGATTCTTATTCCCTCTAATGCTGAAGTCCGTCAAAATAATACCATTTAAAGACACAGGCAAAGGCTCGTCAGGATATGATATCAAAAAAATATGATATCAAAAAACAAATACCTGCACTCAATAAAAACGATGAATGGCTAGGAGTGACTTATTTTCAATGGTTGCAGCATATCTGTTTTAACCTAGGTGTAGCCTTTGACAATTTTTTCGAGCGAAGGACAGGCGATCCTAGCTTTAAATCTAAACATGATAAACAGTTAATTCATCAATTTATTTGCAAGAAATCACACCAGATATCCTGAAGACCCCCTGTTTATTGCTATTCCCTAACGGCGAAATCGACAGTCTCTTAACCAGGTTTGAACTGCTTGGCCGACAGCCCCTTGACTACTCTCTCGGGGAGGGCTAACAATCCCTGGTTCGGGATAGTCGCCAAGACTAGAAAACATAGAAACTAACCACCAACCCTCTTCATTTTGAGTGAGAAAAAGCCAATGAAACTGTTGGATTTCTCCAGTTTCACCACCGCTATGAGTGCGTTCTAAGGTAGTGATAAAAACCTGTTCAACGTCTTCGGGGATTGGCTCGTCCAAGGGAAGTGGCTCAAAGTCTGGGTTCCCGGCCACTAACACGGTGGTTCGGTGGCTGGGGGGACCTTGGACATCCTGCGATCGCCGCAACACCCGATTCACATAACCGGGTAACTCGGGCAACATCTCCTCAATTACGGGTTCGAGGGCGGTGGGACAGCTTTGAACTGGGGTGGCCAGTAGCCCCCAAGTTAGGAGAATCCCCCCCAGTCTGGCGATTCGTTGTCCCTGAACCATGACCTTACCCCATTGCGTCTTTGAGGGCATTTTGGGTCATCGAGGCGATCGCCTGATCACTGGCTTTAGGCAGATGATAGTAGGTTCCGCCAGCGGTTTGGGCCAGTTCCTTGGCGAATCCCGTCGAGACAAAACGGCTTTCGGTGTTCACCACCAATAACTGAATCCCCAGGGCGCGAATCCGTCCGGCGATATCCAGTAATTCGGCTTTGATGTCGGGTTTGTCGTTGGGATCAATCTCTTCCCCGAGCGATCGCGCCAGAGGAATGTTCCCCCGGCCATCGGTAATCGCCACAATCGCCGTTTGTCCCACATCCCCCGACTGTTGGGCGTTGAGACAGACGCGCACCGCTTGAGTTAAGCCGTGGGCCAGGGGCGAACCGCCTCCACAGGGCATCCGTTCGAGACGGCGACGGGCCTGGGTGATGGAACGGGTGGGGGGAAGCAGGACTTCGGCTTGTTCGCCCCGGAAGGGAATCAGGGAGACCTGATCGCGGCTTTGATAGGCTTCCGTTAACAGTTGAATCACCGCCCCTTTGGCCGACTGCATCCGGTTTAAGGCCATCGAACCCGACGCATCGACGAGGAACACCACTAAGGCCCCGGCTTTACGAGCCAGGCGTTTGGCCCGTAGGTCGCTTTGCTCGACAATGACGGTGCGATCGGGGTTCCGGAGGCGGCGGGCTTTCTGATAGGGGGCCGCAGCCCGGAGGGTGGCATCCACGGCCACGCGCCGGACTTTGCCCTGGGGCAGAATGGGTTTGATATAGCGGCCGCGATCGTCGGAGATAATCAGACTGCGGCTGCCGGAGTTGCCGGCCCGTTGCATGGTTTGGGCGAAGTTCATCACTTCGGGGTCCAAAATTACCCCTTCTGGGTCGAAGATAAACTCCTCGGGGACATCGGGAGTTTGGTCTTCGGGTTGTTCTAACTCCTCGTCCTCTTGGTCGTCTTCGTTGTTGTCCTCCTCGTTCTCATCGTTGTCTTGGGGGTCGTTGTCGTCCTCATCCTGGGGCGATTCTGGGGGCGGAGGCGGGGGGGGTTGTTCTTCTTCTTCGGGAGGGGTCTGGACCACCGTAGAGCGCGGCACAATCACCAGTTCCACAGCTCGCCGCAGGTCATCGGCGTTGACATCGGTGCGGCCTTCCAGGGCGGCGGCGGCTTGGGCCACACGCAGGGCGAAGAGTTCGGCCCGATGACCCTGGACGACTCCCCGGATGGCTTCGTTGACGAGATATTGGACTTGTTCGGCTTTAACTTGAACGTCTGGGAGCCATTCTCGGGCTAGGAGGATTTGGGTTTTCAGTCCGTCGATGTCGTCGTCGAATTGTTTGAGGAACTCGTCGGGGGATTTGGCGTAGTTTAAGACTTGTTGGACCGCTTCGACGCGCATATCGAGTCCGAGGACGCGATCGGCTGAGAGGGTCATGGCGATGCGATCGAGCAGGTGTTCCCGGAGGGGGCCTTCTTGGGGGTTGTAGGTGGCGATGAGGAGAGGTTTGCAGGGATGTTGAATGCTGATTCCTTCCCGTTCGATGATGTTGCGGCCTTCGGTGAGGACGCTGAGGAGCAGGTTGGCGATTTCACTGTCGAGGAGGTTGATTTCATCGACGTAGAGGACGCCGCGATGGGCTTTGGCCAGGAGTCCGGGTTGGAAGACGGGTTCGCCTTTTTGCACGGATTGTTCGACATCAACAGACCCCAGGAGCCGGTCTTCGGTGACGTTGAGGGGAATCTGCACGAAGGGGGCGGCGATGACTTGGGTGTTGAGGTCGCTGATGTCGTCGGGGTTATCGTGGCTGCGGTTGGCGTAATGCTCTAGGGCGATGTCGTCCCATTCGTCGGGGCGGGTGGGGTCGCAGTTACTGATCGATTCGCTCAGGACTTCGATGGGGGGAAGCAGGGCGTGTAAGGCCCGAGCCATGACGGATTTGGCGGTTCCTCGTCGGCCGGCGATCGCCACTCCACCGACGCCGGGGTCTACGGCGGATAACAGGAGGGCGATTTTGATGGCCTCTTGGCCAATGACGGCACTCAGGGGAAAGGTGGTTCGAGTGGCAGTGGTAAGGGCTGGCGCTGACATAGGAGCGGTTTAGGGGGGTCGAGGCCTATAGTGCTTGTTTTGTGATCCTACACTGTGATGGGAACGAGGGGAATGGTTTTTGCGTGGCGACTCTGTGGCTAATGGTTGGCGTGAGGGGCTTCGGCGGTATCAAAACCCTCGCCTTAAGGAGCTGATTTCATCGCCAGTCTGTGGGGAAAAGCCACCGGGGAGATGACCACTGATGAGATGTTCAACTTAATGCGGGGTGAGGAATGACGGATGTTCTCGTGGATAGCAATGTGATTCTGGATGTGTTGTGTGAGGCGATCGCCTTGACCAGATTTCTACATCAGTCCTTAAGTTTCGCGAGATGAAAGCTTTGGGTGGAGTTATAAAAAACCGGGGTTTCTAGCTGCATCGCGATTCCGTTACCAAGATTCAACCCAAAAACCGGGGTTATGAGGCTTGGCAATGGGGGACAATAGATGATGACAGAGGACAGACTTAGGCGAATTGGAGGTGAAGGTTAACATGATCCAGACTGCGATCGCACTGCCGATGGATAACATCGATGGATAACATTGCTGAATTTTGCCAAAAGTGGAATGTCACAGAGTTTGCCTTATTTGGCTCAATTCTGCGGGAGGATTTTAATGGCAATAGTGATGTTGATGTGATGGTACAATTTCATCCTGAAGCGCATCCTACTCTGTTTGATTTAGCTGAAATGGAAGAGGAACTCAAACAACTATTTGCAACTCTTGACGGAATATTCGACGGGTTCTCTGTTGGGGGGAGAGATTGAATCAGAAACGGTTTTTGATGTCAAAGCGGATCGGTATTTGGTGGTTGATTTAGGATGGAATGGAACCCGAAGGATTTATAATGGCTTGATTCATCTGGAAATTCGTTCCGGAAAAATCTGGATTCAGCGCAATCAAACCGACTGTTCCTTGACCGATGAGTTGTTAAGTCAGGGTGTCGAGAGGGAAGATATTATTTTGGGGCTACAGCCGCCTGAGTTGCGAAAATATACAGGTTTGGGGGTGAGTTAGTCAGGGGGAAGCAACCGGGGGTCAAAGAAACCGGGTTTCTGGCAGCATCTGCTGTTGCTTGACAAAAATTTAACAAAGAAACCGGGTTTCTGAGTCTCTGGAATGTGGTAAAATTGGAATGCTATCCCCTACCGGGTGCTAGGTTATAGATAAACGAGGAAGGATAAGCGATGAAAATTATTGATATTAACCAAGCCTTACCGCAAATTATGGAACTGATAGAAATGGCTTTTGCCGGAGAAGAAATTATCATTAGTAAAAATAATCAGCAAACCATTAAAATCACTCCAGTTTTATCGCCTCAGCCGCGCCCCCCTTTATTTGGGTGCGATAAAGACCGGATTGCTCTCAGGGATGATTTTGATGAACCATTGGATGATTTTCAGGACTATATTTAATGCGGTTACTCCTTGATACTCATACGGTCCTGTGGTTTTTTATGGGAAATTCTCGGTTGAGCGACAAGGTGCGTGATTTGGTCGAAGACGGTCATAATCATAAGCTGATTAGTGTTGCTACGGTTTGGGAGATGTCCATCAAACAGAGTCAGAATAAGTTAACCCTGGAAAAAACTGCGTCAGATTACATAGAGGAGAAAATCAGATTAGATGATTTTGAATTGTTGCCAATTCAACTCAACCATTTAAGGATATTGTCATCACTTCCATTTTACCATAAAGACCCATTTGACAGACTTTTAATCGCCCAAGCCATGCAAGAAAACATCCCGATTTTAAGCAAAGATATGGCGTTCAATGCTTATCCAATCCAGAGGATTTGGGACTAGACGTGAACACAAAACTCCTCAGTGTCTTTTGTGTTCCGCTTCCAGGCATCAGTTACAATACCCACTATCCCCCTACTCTATCCCTAGCCATGAACGAACAACGCATCGCCGCCTATCTCTCCCTGATTCAAGAACTCCTCGACTGTCCGGGTGGGGAGGAACCGCAAATCCTAAACGGTCATCTGGAGTTAGTGGATGAGGGGTTTGTGCAGGTGTGCGAGACTGAAACCAGCAGGTGATGATAGATACAAGCTTTCGACGTACTAAACCACGCTAGGACTTGTCAAGTATTTAAATATGGTTTAAAGTACAGGTAGGCATAAAAGCGACCCAGACGAGCCAGACTGTTAGAGCCTCTTCCCAGAGCAAAATAGAGGTTTCTCAGGGAGTTTGTAGGACTCCCCCATCAGCAACCAACTCAATCTTCAAAACCATGGCGTTTAAGTTTAAGACGGGCGCTCAAGTCAGTCCTGTGGTCAGTTTTTTTAGAAGCAACAGCCTCGGGTTTGTCGCTTTATTTGCCCTGAGCTTATCTCTTACTCTAACTGGATGTGCCGACACATCCATTGCACCTCCTGTCGCTGAAAGTAACCCGTTATTCCTGCATCGCTGGTTAGCCTTAGTTGGAGTCATCTTTCTGGGACTTGTTAATGTAGGACTGGTGACATCAGGAGATGCTGAACTAGCTGGAGAATGGTTCGGAGAGCAAACCGTAACAGCAGTCATCAGTGGAGTTATTATGATGACCAAGCTAGGGGAATTATGGTTTATGTTCCTCCAGTGGCTATTTGGATTGTGGAATCCCATTTTAGCCATCCTGGGCTTTCTGAATGGATTTGTTTGTAATTTGGGGGCGGCGATTATTTGGATTGTCTTGCTTGGGTTTATTTTCCCTACACCGGAACTTTTCTATTGGGGAGTTCTGCCAACGTTAGGGGGAATGGGGTTACGAACCCTCTCTCTCCTTGCTGGACGTTCTGAGTCGTAAAAAGACGCGATCGAGTGGACAGGTTTGTAAAATTAGTAGTTGTTGATTAAGAAAACTTGTCCACTTGACTTAAAACTGAAATTTATTGTCTCTATTTATACACCAAAGTTTGAGAAAGAAATCCGGCTTTACCGGTCGGGAGGATTAGGTAAAATCGGGGTCTATCCCCTACCCAGTGCGCCACTATGGATGAACAAAGAGTACAGGCTTATCGCTCCCTGATTCAAGAACTCCTGGAATGTCCCCGTGGGGAAGTCAACCCAATTCTCAAGCGTGAACGGGAACAGATTAATGTGGGGTTCTTGCAGCAGTGTAGAGTGGTAGCGGAACAGTTGCAAGCGAGAGGGGAGGCGAAGCAAGCACAGTTTCTGCGGGATTTGGCGCAACAATTAGGGGAATATGTCAAGAGTCAGTCCCCCAAAATACCCCCCAATGCCAGTCAACCCAAGGCTACCGGGGAAGACTATCATCGGTTTTTAATGCAGGTGTTGCAAGCCACTTCAAAAAGTCGCGGTAATCCCCAGGTAGTTTATCCTATTCTGCAACAGAATTTAGATAAATTAGATGTGAATTTAGCCCAAATATTGCGAGTTTGGGCAACTCAATTTTTCAGCCAATCAGATAAAAATCAAGCCTTTAGAGTGGCTACAGATATTGGTCAATTCGCGAATTTAATTCGAGAATTTAATCTGGGTAATCGGTCAAATAATATCGAAATAACAATTGCGGGCTATGAAATCATTGCCACGGTTTTTACTCAAGAGAATAATGCCAAGATTTGGGCTATCAATCAAGCAAATTTGGGGAGTGTTTACATTAAACGGATTCAGGGAGAGCAAGCGGATAATCTGGAACAAGCCATTGCTGCTTATAAAGCAGCTTTAGAAGTTTATACTCGTGAAACCTATCCCGAAAAATGGGCCGAAACTCAAGTCAACCTGGGAAATGCTTATAATAACCGTATTCGAGGGGAAAACGGGAAAAATTTGGATGATGCCATTTCTTATTATAAAGAAGCTTTAGGTTTCTATACCCAGGAAGATTTTCCCCAACAATGGGAAAGGATAAATAAATTTTTAAACGAAGTCGAGAATAAAAGGACTTTCAGTTTTATGATGGAAGTGTTGCAAACTACTTCAAGAAATTATGTTAATCCTTCAGTTATTTATTCTATCCTGCGAGATAATCAAGACAAGCTAACTCCCAGATTTGTTGAGGTTTTACGGTGCTGGGCAAGTCAGAGTTTTTGCAATTTAAATGCAATACAGTTAGAAAGTATTGCCAAAGGACTCGTTAATTTTGGTGATTTAATTTGTCAGTTTCCATTAGGCAATCGGTGGAGTAATGTGGAAATTGCTATTGCCGGATATGAGATTGCCCTGACAATATGTACTCGTGAAGCATACCCACAACAATGGGCAAGGACGCAAAACGATCTTGGGGCTGCTTATGGTGAGCGGATTCAGGGGGATCGGGCAGAAAATCTGGAACGAGAAATAGCGGCTTGTCAGGCGGCATTAGAAGTTTTTACTCGTGCTGCTTATCCCCAAGAATGGGCGACAGTCAATGGGCATCTTGGGGCTGCTTATGGTGAGCGCATCCGGGGGGATCGGGCAGAAAATCTGGAAATGGCGATCGCCTGCTTAAACTCCTCTTTAGAAGTCCAAACTCGTCAAGTAAACCCCCAAGCATGGGCAGATACCCAAAATAATCTGGGGAGTGTCTACTTATACCAGATCCAGGGCGAACGTGCCGATAACTTCGAGAAGGCAATTGGCTACTACCAAGCGGTTTTAGAAGTCTATACCCGTAGCACTTATCCGAAACAATGGGCGATGACCCAAAATAATTTGGCAATTGCTTACAGTAACCGTATCTGGGGAGAGCGAGCCGAGAACTTGGAGCAGGCAATTGGCTACTACGAAGCCGCTTTAGAAGTCTATACCCGCAGCGCTTATCCCGAACAATGGGCAGGTACGCAAAATAACTTAGGAGAAATCTATCGTAACCGCATTCGGGGAGAGCGAGTGGAAAACCTGGAGAGGGAGATCGCCTGCTACGAAGCCGCTTTAGAAGTCTATACTCGCAGTGCTTATCCCAAACAATGGGCAACTCTTCAACATAAGCTGGCTTCTGTCTACAGTAACCGCATCAAAGGAGAGCGTGCCGAGAATTTGGAAAGGGCGATCGCCCTCTATGAAGCGGCACTAGAAGTCACAACCCGCAGTGCCTATCCCAAACAATGGGCAACTCTTCAACATAAGCTGGCTTCTGTCTACAGTAACCGCATCCGGGGAGAACGCGCCGACAACCTGGAGAGGGAGATCGCCTATTACGAAGCGGCGTTATCCGTTTATAACCGCAGCGACTATCCCGAACAATGGGCGATGACGCAACATAACTTGGGACTGACCTACTGGAAACGCATCTGGGGAGATCGCGCCGAGAATATTGAAAAAACGATTGGCTACTCCGAAGCGGCTTTAGAAGTTTATAACCGCAGCACCTATCCTGAACAATGGGCCGAGACGAAAAATAACTTGGGAGTTGCCTACAGTAACCGCATCAAAGGAGAGCGTGCCGAGAACCTCGAAATTGCCATTGCCGTCTCCAAAGCGCCTTTAGAAGTCTATACCCCCAGCACCTATCCCGAAAAATGGGCTAGGTCGCAAAATAACTTAGCTTCTGGCTACTATTCCCGCATCCGGGGAGAGCGTGCCGAGAACTTGGAGCGGGCGATCTCCTGTTCCGAAGCCGCCTTATCCGTTTATACCCGCAACGCCTATCCGGAACAATGGGCAGATACCAAAAATAAATTGGCAGGTGTCTACTCTAACCGCATCAAAGGAGAGCGATCTGAGAATCTAGAAAGGGCGATAGCCTGCTCCGAAGCCGCTTTACAAGTCTATACCCGCAGCGCCTATCCCGAACAATGGGCGATGATACAAAATAATTTGGCAGGTGTCTACTCTAACCGCATCAAAGGAGAGCGATCTGAGAATCTAGAGAGGGCGATATCCTGCTCCGAAGCCGCTTTAGAAGTCACAATCCGCAGTGCCTATCCCCAACAATGGGCAGATACGCAAAATAACTTAGCAATTGCCTACTCCGACCGCATCCGGGGAGAGCGGGCTGAGAACATTGAAATTGCCATTGCCAACTTCAAAGCTGCTTTAGAAGTCTATACTCCCAGTGCCTATCCTGAAAAATGGGCGATGATACAAAATAATTTGGCAAATGCCTACTCTAACCGTATCAAAGGAGAGCGAGCTGAGAATCTAGAGAGGGCGATCGCCTGCCACAAAGCTGCATTAGAAGTCAGAACCCGCAGTGCCTATCCCCAACAATGGGCAGAGACGCAAAACAATTTGGCAAATGCCTACTCCGACCGCATCCGGGGAGAGCGATCTGAGAACTTAGAGAGGGCGATCGCCTGCTACAAAGGGAATTTAGAAGTCTATACCCGCAGCGCCTATCCCGAACAATGGGCGATGACGCAAAATAACTTGGCAGGTGTCTACTTTAACCGCATCCGGGGAGAGCGAGCCGAGAATCTGGAGCAGGCGATCGCCTGCTGCAAAGCTGCATTAGAAGTCACAACCCGCAGTGCCTATCCCGAACAATGGGCAGAGACGCAAAACAATTTGGCAAATGCCTACGGTAACCGCATCAAAGGAGAGCGAGCCGAGAACCTCGAAATTGCCATTGCCACCTCTGAAGCCACATTAGAAATCTATACCCGCAGCGCCTATCCCGAACAATGGGCGATGACGCAAAATAACTTGGCAGGTGTCTACTTTAACCGCATCCGGGGAGAGCGCTCTGAGAACCTGGAGAGGGCGATTGGCTACTATGAAGCGGCATTAGAAGTCAGAACCCGCAGTGCCTATCCCGAACAATGGGCAGAGACGCAAAATAACTTGGGACTTGCCTACAGTAACCGCATCCGAGGAGAGCGAGCCGAGAACCTGGAGCGGGCAATTAGCTACTCTGAAGCCGCATTAGAAATCTATACCCGCAGTGCTTATCCCAAAGAATGGGCAAGATCGAACAATAACTTGGGAGTAGCCTACTCTTCCCGCATCAAAGGAGAGCGAGCGGAGAACCAGGAGCAGGCGATAGGCTACTACGAAGCGGCTTTAGAAGTCTATACCCGTAGCGCCTATCCTGAAGATTGGGCGATGACGCAAAATAATTTGGGAGAAGCTTACCGTAATCGTATCCGGGGAGAGCGAGAGGAAAACCTGGAGCGGGCGATTGCCGCCTCTGAAGCCGCATTAGAAATCTATACCCTCAGCGCCTATCCCGAACAATGGGCAAGGTCGCAAAATAACTTGGGAGTAGCCTACTCTTCCCGCATCAAAGGAGAGCGAGCGGAGAACCAGGAGCAGGCGATCGCCTGCTATGAAGCGGCTTTAGAAGTCAGAACCCGCAGTGCCTATCCTGAAGATTGGGCTATGACGCAAAATAACTTGGGAGGAGCCTACCGTAGCCGCATCAAAGGAGAGCGAGCGGAGAACCAGGAGCAGGCGATAGGCTACTACGAAGCGACGTTAGAAGTCTATACCCGTAGCGCCTATCCTGAACAATGGGCAATGACGCAAGATAACTTGGGACTTGCCTATTATTTCCGCCTCCAGGGAGAGCGAGCGGAAAACTTGGAGAGGACGATCAGCCTATATCAAGAAGCACTCGGAGTCCGTACCCGTGTTTCTTTTCCCCAAGAGCATACCGAAACCCTTAATAAATTAGGACTCGCCTACCAAGAGCAATCCCATTATTACAACAACGAGCCTACCAAAAAACAAACCGCCGTCCAAAATGCATACACTACCTTTGCCCAAGCCCTCGATACCGTCGAATATCTGCGAGGGGAAATCACCTCCGGTGATGAATCCAAACGTAAACTCAATGAGGAATGGGCTGGACTCTATTTCAGCATGGTGGAAGTGTGCCTAGAGTTAGGCAGATACACTGATGCGATTGAATATGTAGATCGCAGTAAAGCCCGCAACCTGACAGAACTCATCGCCACCCGTGACGCATACCCAGGCGGAGAAATTGCCGATGAAGACCGCCAACGCTTGCAACAACTCCGTCAAGCAATTTCTGAAGAAGACCGCCGCCTTAAACAAGACCCCAACCCGGACTACGCCCACATCAGCCAACTGCGGCAAGAATTCCAGGCCAAATATCCCTATAAACCGTTGAAATTCCCGGATATTCAATCTCTCCTTGACGATGAAACCGTCATCCTAGAATGGTATGTCCTGGATGACAAATTCCTCACCTTCACCCTGACTAAGCACAGCCTCAATCTGTGGACATCTTCCGAGGAAGACCGACAAAACCTCATTGACTGGACAGTTGCCTATATCGACGACTATATCGACAACAAAACCCAATGGCAAAATAACCTCCCCCAACGCCTAGAACAACTCGCCCAAATCCTTCACCTGGATGAAATCCTGGCGAACCTACGGCAAAACTTCCCCAACTGCCAAAAACTCATCCTCATCCCTCACCGCTTCCTGCACCTGTTCCCCCTCCACGCCTTACCCGTTGCAACAGAAAACGGTGAGGGCAAATTCCTACAAGACCTCTTCCCCAAAGGCGTGGGTTATGCCCCTAACTGCCAAGTCCTGCAACAAGCCCAAAACCGCTCACGCCCAGACTTTAACCGCCTCTTCGCCATCCAAAACCCCACCCAAGACGACCGCATCAAGTTTACCGATATGGAAGTCGAAGCTATCCAATCCCTATTTAACCCCCACCAAGTCCTCAAACATGACCAAGCCGAAAAAGCCGCCCTTGATGCCGAAACCCTGAAAAACGCCCACTGTACCCACTTCTCCTGTCATGGCTATTTCAACTTTGAAGATGCCCTCAAATCCGCCCTCATCCTGGCGAAAAGCGAATTTACACCCCCGCCGCCCACCGATGACCCCAGCCGCTATCTCCCCCTAGAAGACAACAAACTGCTGGATTTAGAAAAATGTCTCACCTTAGAGGATATCCTCCGCCTTGACCTGACCAATTGCCGTCTCGTCACCCTCTCCGCCTGCGAAACCGGCATCACCGACATCACCTCCACCAGTGATGAATATATCGGTTTACCCAGTGGCTTCATTTTGGCGGGTTCTCCCAATGTCGTCAGTACCCTTTGGGCAGTGGCGGATATCTCCACGGCGATTTTTATGATTCAGTTTTATCAAACTCTCCAGCAACAGCCGGAACTGTCGGTGGTTTTGGCGTTGCGGCAGACTCAGACCTGGTTGCGGTCAGCGACGGTGCAGGATTTGTTAGACTGGGTTGATGGCTGTGCGGTGATTAGTGAGGAACGGCGGAAGCAAATGAAAAGAGGACTCGCTTTTGGCAATTGGAAAAAGAAACTGGATGCTAAACGGTTTGAGTCTCCTTACTACTGGGCAGCATTTTGCGCTATTGGAGCGTAAAATCATCAGACTGCCCTCATTTTAGTCGTTAAGCCAGATTAGGATAATTATGAACCCAGAAGACATTATCAGCGCTTTTCTATCGGTTTGGGAAAACAACTCAGAACTGTTTAACAATCCAGAAGTCTCGGACAGTTTAGGAGACTTGCAAAAGCAATTGGCTGAGTTGGAAACTGCATCTGATGAAGAAATAGCCGATTGTTTGGAAGATTGGTTGTCAGATTATGAGGCGATAACTGATGCAGTGGATGCAGCCAGTACCCGCAAGTTAAGAGGTTCTGATAATGATTCTTCCAACACAACCGACACGACTTATGAAAATCTCTATCCGAAAATTACGGAAATTTTGCGAAACCGCGCTCCGATAACGGGCAGAAAAGAGGGTAACTCTTGAGGGTTTGTCAACTGTAACTGCAAACCTTTTTACAGGCGGCAGAGCCGCAAAATGGCGTGTCACGGCAGAGCCGTGGCACGAGAGCAGCCCAGTTTACGGCACAGAATTTAATCAAATGAAACATCAGAAATTACCTGAAATTATAGAACTTATCAAAAATTGGTTTAACACCCATTATTCTGTCCAGGTTGTGCAAATTATTTTATATGGTTCTCAAGCTAGGGGGGAAGCTAACCCGGATTCAGATATTGACTTGTTGATTGTGATGAAATCTGCGTTTAATTATACTGATGAAATCGAAAAGACCAGTGAGTTTATTCAAAAAATATCCTTAGAATATGAGACGGTTGTTTCTCGTGCTTTCGTCTCCGAACAGCGTTTTAATCAAGAAAAAAGTCCATTTATTTTGAATGTTCATAGAGAAGGGATTGTTTTATGAGCTATTTCTCAAATACGGTGCGTTCCGGCTGGCTTAATCTTGTTAGCCAAAATCCAGACTTCAACGAAGCCGGAACACACCCTACCCCTGATACAATTCTAAGACGTGGCACGAGAGATTTCTCAAATACGGTGCGTTCCGGCTGGCTTAATCTTGTTAGCCAAATTCCAGACTTGAACGAAGCCGGAACACACCCTACCCCTATATCGCCGCTTTGCAAGATGAACAACAGTGGGAGACGGCGTTTAATCGGACTCAATCCGCCTTAGTCACCGCCGCACATCAAGCCAAACAACAACGCGCCGCTGGACAAGCTACCCCAATGGATTATAACCAATTATAATGAGCATTTTCGCCCCCAATCTCTATTTATGCGCGTATCATCTCCGGGAAGATGACACCCAGGGAGAGACTCATCCCCTGTGGGAAAATTGCGATCGCCTCCTCTCCCACTTCACCGAAACTCGACTCATCCCCCAGCTTCACCTCAGCCAAAATCGCATCCTCCTCCCCCCAAACCAAACCGAAATTCCCTTCACCCTTCCCGACTTTCCAGATATGGAAGGGTTCATCCAACCGGTTCAACTTCAAAAAGACAGTTATGGGGTATTTCTTAACATCGGCTATGACGAGGAAAAGGAAAACCTCGAAGATGTCGAAGTTACCATCTTACAAGAGTTTAATCCCGACCATCACCTCCAGTTTCCCCTCACCCCATCTTTCCTCGGAGAAACCCTCATCCTCACCCTCTGGTTAACCCGGAAAACCCAACAACATAAATCTGAGTATCTCACTCAACTCGCCAATCAATGCTACCAAGCCTTATTTCCCACAACTTCCCCTCCCTTATCCCGTAGTGGGGAATTATTCGGAAGTTCTATTTTTGAATATGGGAATCCCCGCGAACCCGATAAATCCCCCCATGTTCTCATCTGGCTATTCCGCGATGAACTCGCTGACCAAACTCTGCAAAAATGCTTTTATTCCATCTTTGACCTGTTTTTCTATCGCCATAAAGTCAGCAAAGCCTTTCAAGATAGCCGGGACATTCATAAACAACTCAAACAGTATTATTGCAGCCTCGACCCTATCTTAGATAACATTCAAGTCCAACTTGATACCGCTAACCCTGACCCCCAAGATACCACCTATCTACAAAACTTAAAAACTCAGTTAAAACAACTTTCCGCAGATTCTCTGATTTACGATCGCCGGCTGCGGAAAATGAAAGATTTATTGACCACAATTAACATCAATCTTAACAATTATAATGAAACAATTGAGCGGATTTGTGCTACACTAGAAATCGATAAGGAAGAACTATCATTTTGGCGATATTTCGGAGAGACAACCGCGCCGTATTTCCGGGAACAAATTGAAGCCAACTTAAGTTATTTTGACCAGGGAACTGGGTTAATTCGTCAAGCGGTGGACTCGATTCGCGCCATCGTCGAAATTGACCAAGCTCAGTGCGATCGCACCTGGCAACGGTGGGAGAGAAAGCGAGATAAACGACAACAAGACCTCCAGAAAAAAGCCGAAGCCAACGCCAAAGCCGAACAAGAACGACAAGAACAAGCCAACCAGGAACTCCAAGACCAAATCCAAGCCGTGGGAGTGGGGATTGCAGCGGGGGCTATTGTCGCCTCCGTCTCCGGTTTAGCCACCGAACCTTGGCACCTTCCCAACGGAGAAAAAATCGAACTCCCCTTTGTCCTCCCCCATCCCTTTCTCATTGGATTATTCGGCAGTATCATCTGTTCGTTGGGGGCCTGGTGGATCGCCAAACGACTGATTCAAACGCGGCGATCGCCCCCCAAACCCCCTAAGGAATAGGTCGTGTTCCAGATATTACCTCTCGATCATCACCGATTAAGCACTACCCCAAATCCTAAAAAACACTCAAGAACGTTCAGGCTTGCGAACCCAGTGAAGCATGGGCATCACTAACCTTGACCATGAGTGTCATTGGATCAACAGGTGAAGCCGTGAAACCACAGGTCTCATAAAATCGCTTCGCATCATCCGAGATAGCATGGACTAGAATTGCGCGTATTCCTGCAATTTCAGCCGCTTGGAGAGTACGCAGAATGGCATCTCGCAGTAGAGCACGCCCAATCCCTTGGCCTTGCCAGTGACGATCAACGGCTAATCGTCCAATCACCATAACGGGAATCGGATCAGGCATATTACGCCGCACCCGACCTGTTGCAGAAGCCTGGGCCACAGCTCCATTAGCGAGACAGTAATAGGCGATGACGATTTCGCCATCGCTAACAACATAAGTGCGTGAAGCCCCTCCGACCTCGTTTTTCAGAGCACGACGCTTAAGCCAGTCATCTAGCTGACGATTCCCTGAGTTAAAGCTTTGAACATCGTGGGACGAATTGAGTTTCTCAGGTGGGCGAAGCTTAGGCTGATCTCGATCTAATCCCACGGAGCCTTAGTTGTCAGTAATGTGTGCAGCTTCTCATCCTGGGTCGGTGGCGCATCTAGCAACGCCACAAACTGCTTAAATTTAAGTTCATCTAACCCGAAGAACGTCTGTTCAAGAAGAACATCTTGCGCCTTCTGATACGATGACTCAAGCATAAACTCCGAGCGGCTCTTGCCCTGCACTTCAGCCGCATGATCAATTAGATCTCGTTGGCTTTGCTTAGCTCGGATATTGATTGTAACATCGCGGGTCTGGCTACCCGAACCGTCACTAGCGGAGCTGTGCATCGCGCTGACCTCTTTCTCAGTAGGAAACTCCTAACCCAATCTACGGGCTTTGTATGGGCAATGTCAACACATCCTAGTTGGAGCGACCCCAATTCAAACGCGGCGATCGCCCCCCAAACCCCCTAAGGAATAAACTGATACCACTCAAACTGATCGGGATCGCAATGGTGACAATCCCCACAGCGTTGACCACAGGGTAACTGTTGCACCCGTCCCTTACGAATCAACTTCTTCAGCATCAACCGCAACAGATCGCGATCGCAGTGAAAATGATTCACCAAATCCGCCAACGACACCGACCGATGCTCAGCCAAATAGCCCTGTAACTCTCGTAAAATCATCCTAACCTCCTAAACCAATCGACCAATACGACGCATCCCCGCCAGAAGCAGCGTCAAAAACACCAGTAACCCCACCAACCAAGCCGCCGAAGACCCCGGATGGCGGTCAAAGGTCGCAAACTGGTAAAAGAACGTCGCCACCCAATAGGCTAACCCCGTCGTCCAAAGTCCCGCAAACACCGTCCAGCGAGTTCCCGTCTCCCGATAAATCGCCGCCGTGGCCGCCAAACAGGGGAAATACAACAACACAAACAACAAATACGCAAACGCCCCCACCTGGCCGTCAAACCGACTCACCATCTGGCCAAACGTATGCGTCGCCACCCCCTGTTCCTCCGCCGCACCTTCGACATCATCAATATCCCCCACATTCAACCCCAACGGATCGAGAAGTTGTCCCCCCAAAGCGCGGAAATTGTCGCCAACCGAGGTAAACGCTTCCTCAATCGTCGGCCAGAACTCAAACGGTTCCTCCGCCTCCGCCGCCGCTTCCCGGGCCAACTGTCCATAGAGGGCATCGAGGGACCCCACAACCGCCTCCTTGGCAAACACTCCCGTAAAAATCCCCACCGTCGCCGGATAATTTTCCTGCTGAATCCCCATCGGCGCAAACACCGGCGTAATTCGACGGCTAACATCCGTCAACACCGAAGTTTGTGAATCCCCAAACGAACCATCCCAGCGGACTGTATTGAGGAGGCCCAAAATCATCACCATAATAATAATCACCTGTCCCGCCCGCAGAATAAACTCCCGCAAGCGATCCCACGTCCGCCATAACACCCCGCGCAGGGTTGGCAGATGATAGAGCGGCAACTCCATAATGAAATGAGACACCTCCCCTTGCAGTAGCGTCTGCTTGAGAATCAATCCCGTCACCACCGCCGCCGCAATCCCCGTCAAATAGAGACCAAAGACCACATTTTGACCCCCCACCGGGAAGAACGCCGCCGCAAATAGGGCATACACCGGCAATCTCGCCCCACAAGACATAAAAGGATTCATGAGAATCGTCAGTAGGCGATCGCGGGGACTCTCCAGACTGCGGGTGGCCAAAATTGCCGGCACATTACAGCCAAACCCCACCAACATCGGCACAAACGACTTCCCCGGTAGCCCCATAAAACGCATCAAACGATCCATCACAAACGCCGCCCGGGCCATATAGCCCGAGTCTTCCAGAAACGCCAAAAACAAGAAGGTACAGGCAATCACCGGAATAAACGTAGACACCGTTTGAATACCGCCACCCGCTCCATTCGCCAGCAACGCAATCAACCAATCCGGACTACCAACCCCCGCCAAGACATTAGCGAAGCCATCGACAAAAATCGCCCCCGTCAGCAGATCAAAGAAATCAATAAAGACACTGCCGACATTAATAGCGAACAGGAACATCAGATACATCACCGCCAAAAACAGGGGAATCCCCAACCAGCGATTCAGCACCACGTTATCAATCTGTTGCGTCAGACTGGTACTAACTTGGCGCGATCGCACCAACGCCACATTCGTGATCTGACGAATAAAGCCATAACGAGCATCGGCGATGACAATATCCAAATCCTCCCCCAGAACATCCTGAACCCGCTTTTGCCAAACACCGACAAGGCGATCGAGATCCGGCTGCTGCTGTCGAGGAAGGGTCAAATCATTGTATTCCAACAGCCGCAACGCTCTCCAGCGGGGGTCAACCGGAGACGACTGGGCCTCTAAATGGGGCAACATCGCGGCGATCGCATCCTCCACCACCGCCGGATACGCCACAAACGCAGGCGGAATCGGCGGCGACTGTAACCCCTGGGTAATCGCTCCTCGCAACTCGCTCATTCCCAGAGATTTCGAGGCCACCACCGACACCACCGGACAACCTAACCGTTGCGATAAGGCCTCAACCTTAATCTCCAATCCCCGTTCTTCCGCCACATCGGCCATATTCAACACCACCACCATCGGCAGACGCATTTCAATCAATTGCGTCGTCAGATAGAGATTGCGTTCCAAGTTAGACGCATCAACGATATTGGCAATTAAATCCGCCTCTCCCGAGAGGAGATAATCCCGGGCGATCACCTCATCGAGGCCCGTATCCGCATCTTCGGCATCGAGGGAGTACACCCCCGGCAAATCCACCACCGTCAAGGTTTGACCATCATGGACATAGGTTCCTTCGACTCGTTCAACAGTGACACCGGGCCAGTTTCCGGTCACTTGATTGGCCCCCGTGAGGGCGTTGAAGAGGGTTGTTTTGCCACAATTGGGATTGCCAATCGCGGCAATTTTGGCTTGACGGGTTGCAATGGGGGTCATCGTGATTACTCCTCAATAGCTTCGACTAAAAGAGCGCAGGCTTCATCTTTGCGGAGACTGAGACTAAAGCCGCGCACGCAGATTTCTACTGGGTCCCCGAGGGGGGCATGGCGTGTCACCGTAAACTCGGTTCCGGGGGTCAATCCCATCGCCAATAGGCGTTTGCGATAGCCGCGATGGGGGCAGTCGTAGCCGAGAATGCGTCCCGCCTCCCCGACCTTGAGATGGCGCAGTTGTTGCAGGGATTGAGGTTCGCGAGAGACCTGAATCCCCTGAGTGCGATCGCCACAAAATCCCAATTGTTGACCATTCACCGATAACACCACCGAACCGCTCTCGGTGCAACTAAGAATGCTTACCTCATCGCCGAGGCGTAACCCTTTTGGCTCCAACCCAGCCGGTAAGTCCACCACCCAGAGGCGATCGCCGACGCTGGCTTGACTTAAGGGGAACACTGAGTCTCCTCGGGATCGATTTTGTGGCTTGGGGCCATCCCGGCGATCGCAACCGCCGCCGACAAAAGTAAAGCCCCAACTTTGGGGCGTTTGATTGCCCCGATGGCGTTGACGTTGACGTTTCATCATCAGAAATCCTCTAAAACACTATCTGGACTGTAATTCAAATAGATTCTCATTACTGTAGCTCCAGCTACTCAGAGTATCACAAAATCGCTGCTTAGTAATCATAAAGTTATTTCGCGACTCAACCGCAACTTTTGGTAGCCTAAATTACCTATCAGCTTGAATTATCAGTCCTTATCACTCTTGACGTATCAGGTCTACGACCCTATCTTATTGAAACTTACTTTCAAGAATCTGGCAAGCCCGTCCCCTGGTCTCGCTCCCAAGCCGTCAACCTGAGTTCAGCCAACCCCTAAAATGAGAGAAGTGCCATATCAGAGTGCCATGTCAGTCAACCGAGATAATGCTTGTGATTAACCCCTCTCCCGTTTTAGATGGCTTAATGGGTGTCTGTGTCGCCGACGCTCTGGGGGTTCCCGTGGAGTTCAGCTCCCGCGCTGAACGACAAGAGGCTCCAGTGACAGACATCCAGGGCTATGGAACCTATAACCAACCCCCCGGAACTTGGTCTGATGATAGTTCTTTAACCTTTTGTTTAGCCGATGCTCTCTGTGACGGCTTTGACTTGAACCGCATCGCCGAGAAATTTTGTCTTTGGTTCACCGAATCTCTCTGGACTCCCTATAACGAAATGTTTGACGTAGGAGGAGCCACCAGTCGAGCCATTAGTCAACTGTTACGCGGAGTCCCGCCCACAAAATCAGGCGGAACCGGCGAACGTAGCAATGGGAATGGCTCTCTGATGCGAATTTTGCCCATGGTTTATTTTGCCAACCATCTCCCCTTCCCAGAACTCCTACAGCAGGTGCATCAAGTCTCCGCCATCACCCACGCTCACCCACGCAGTCAAATGGCCTGTGGGATGTATATCAGCATCGCCAAGGAACTCCTCGACGGAAAAGCGCCTGATACCGCTGTCGCCGACGGGTTAGCCGCCGTGGAACCGTTTTACGAGCAAGCCCCCTTTCAGCAGCAGCGATCGCACTTCCAACGCCTCTATAGCCAACTGGCTCAACTCCCCATCCAAGAAATTTCCTCAACCGGCTATGTGGTTCACAGTTTAGAAGCCGCCCTCTGGTGTTTTCTCAACACCAACAGTTACGCCGAGGCGGTGTTACAAGCGATTAACTTAGGAAGTGACACCGACACCGTCGCCGCCATTACCGGAGGCCTGGCTGGACTACACTATGGCTATGCCGCCATTCCCGAACATTGGCGGGAGGCGATCGCCCGCAAAGACGATATCATCGCCCTCGCCCAACGTCTGGAGAGACAGTTCACCCCAGTGGCTTAACCCGATTCCGCCCCCTATGACCTAACTCGACGACAACTCAAACAGAGCCAAAATGCAAATTTTTGATACAAGTCACTGTTGTTAACCGTGACCTATGATAGCTTAAAAATAGCTTAAACTCAGACTCATATTCTATACAAACCCCCCAAAAAACAAGTCTTAACTTTGGCTTTTTTCCCTAGATTAATCAAAAATACCCTTGTTGAAACATACCTAAAAATCATGACATTTCATAAAATTTTAGTCGCGATCGACGACTCTAAATCCGCAGCCAAAGTCTTTCGCCATGCCCTCAATACAGCCGTGCAAGACCAAGCCGAACTGATGATTTTTCACTGTACCACCATGCAGCGTGTCAGTGAATCTATTCCCCTCATGGGAAGCGGCATTGGCATTGACTTGTCTAGCAGCAAAATGATGTTTGAGATGCAGCAAGACCATCTCAAAAAAGAAGCTGAGCGAGTTGAAAAACTCCTAAAAAACTATGTTGAAAAAGCCGAGGCAGAGGGAGTGAATGTCACCCCTGAAACCAAATTTGGCGACCCTGGATCTTGGATTTGTGATGTTGCCAAAAACTGGGAAGCAGACCTAATTGTTCTGGGACGGCGAGGTCACCGGGGTCTCAAAGAAGTTCTCTTTGGCAGCGTGAGTAACTATGTTCTTCATCACGCCGACTGTTCCGTTATGGTTGTTCAAGGGAGTTGAGGGAAGAGGGAACAGGGAACACCGGAACTGGGAACACCGGAACTGGGAACAGGGAACAGGAGGGTTAGTTAACAGTAAGAAAAGACGTAGGGGCAATCCCTTGTGGTTGCCCTCTTTTTAATCCGAGTCTTTGTGCGTGAACTTGTCGAGGCGATCGTGATAGACGCGGACAAGACGATAACGGCGTTTAGAATCGAGGAAATCATACTGATCCTCTCGTAACCCCAACATCGGTAATCGTTCGCGATCAGCAAACACCAGCGTTGTCCCCGACAGATTCCCCTGTTCGACTTGTTGGCGTAAATCCTCTCGCCCCAACGAGGGACGAGACACGTAGGTTACTCGCTGCTGAGTGTAAAAGACAATCGAAGGCTTTTCAAACCCCACCGAGAGAAGACGATCGCCCGGTTGATACACCGCCTTGGCCGTATCCGCCATTTGCCGAACCGGTTGTTGGCGTAACTCATCCAAAAGCCCAAACATAGGATGAGCGACCAACAACAAAAAGAGCGCAAACCCTGTCACCTGGGCGATCGCCACCCCCCGGCGACGCGTCAAAATACAGGCTTCCACCACCGAGGCGATCGCCATAATCACCCCAGCCCCCCATGTCGTTAACCCCGACTCAAAAATCTTCAAATCAATGCGATCGACTACCGGATCGGGGCCAATCATAAACGGCAACACCGCCAGGGCGATCGCCATTACCATCCAAATCAGCCAACTTCCAGCATGACTCGCCGACAGCCAACGACGAGACAGACTTGGGCGATGTAACATCTCCTCACTCAACAACAGAGACACCAAAATCGCCGCCGCCGGAATTAACGGCAACACATAACTCGGCAGTTTCGTCACCGCCACCGTAAAAAAGACAAACACCCCGCCAAACCAAAACAGGGCAAAACCGCCCAACTGCTCCTGACGCGGTAGATTGCACCACCAACCGCGTCGCCAAACCCGTAAACGGGCGATCGCCGCCAGCAGATAAGCGGACCAAGGGGCAAACCCCAGCAACACCACCCCAAAATAGAAATACCAGGGACCACTATGACGATTCACCACCCGCGTGAACCGTTCGAGGTTGTGATAACCAAAGAAACTCTCAATATACGCCTCCCCATTAGCCCGCCAAACCAACAGATACCAAGGAACCGTAATCAACAGAAAAATTAGCCAACCCCGTAACGGTTGCATCTCTCGCCACACAGCTTTGAGAGTTCCTCCATACAGCAAAAAGCCACCAATGATCCCCACCGGAAGCACCATTCCCACCGGTCCTTTCGCCAAAACCGCCAACCCCATCCAGACAAAAAAGCTCAAATACGCCCGATTCTGAGTCTTTCCTTCCGTGGCGTAGCCCCAAAAAAACGACAACAGAGACAACCCCACACAAGCACACAGAAGCATATCCGAGACCCCCGTGCGTCCCCAAATAAACGTTTGAGGATTAAAAGCGATGGCGATCGCCCCCAAACTAGCCGCACCCCAAGGCAGTAGCCAACCCTGGCGACTTCCCGACGCAGGAGAGACAAACCGCCAGAGAGTGATATAAGTTGCCGCCATCAGGGCGATCGCCGACAACGCCGACGGAAGCCGCACCGCCCATTCATTGGTCCCGATGAGTTGATAGGCGATGGCCATCAACCAATACACCAACGGCGGCTTATCAAAACGAGTTTCCCCATTAAAATACGGCGTAACCCAATCCCCCGTCACCGTCATCTGCCGGGCCGCTTCTGCAAACAGCGGTTCCGTCTCATCCACCAGATTCGTCGTACCCAACTGATACAGAAACGCTAACCCTCCTGCCAACACAACTGTTGACAGAGAGATACCCCAAACTAATTTCGGGAACTTTTCAGGGGTGTTCATAGGGAACAGGGAACAGGGAACAGGGAACGGGGAACGGGGAACAGGGAGCAGGGAATAGGCACCAGGCAAATGATCGCCTAACTGAGAACCCAGTTCACCAGAGTCCGGACTGGGAAACCCGTTGCCCCAGTGCTGTTGTAGCCGTTGTCCTTGTCCGTCCAGACTGGGGCTGCAATATCTAAATGAGCCCAGGGAGTTTTGTCTACAAACTGCTTCAAGAACAACGCCGCCGTAATCGAACCACCCGCACGGCTTCCGGTGTTTTTCATATCCGCGTGAACCGACTTCATCACCTCAAAATAGGGTTCCTCTAACGGCATCCGCCACAACTTCTCACCACTTTTATCAGACGCAGTTAAGAAGGCCTCAGCCACCGTATCATCAGGACTCCACAAACCGGCGATCGTATCCCCCAGGGCAACCACACAAGCCCCCGTTAGCGTCGCCAGATCCACCATCGCATCCACCTCAAGTTTATCGGCATAGACCAGAGCATCAGCCAGCGTTAAACGTCCTTCCGCGTCCGTGTTGTTCACTTCGATAGTTTTGCCATTTGATGCCGTTAGGATGTCTCCTGGGTGCATCGCACGCCCGCTAATCATGTTTTCACAGATTGCCGAGATGAAGTGAACCTCCACATCGGGCTTCAGTTGGGCGATCGCCTTAGCGGCCCCAAACGTGGCCCCGGCCCCACCCATATCAATTTTCATGGTTTCGATGCCGCTTCCACTGGGTTTGAGATTCAGACCACCCGAGTCGAACGTTAGCCCCTTGCCCACAATCGCCAATTTCTTGCGGGGTTTACCTTTGGGCTTATAAACCATATGCACAAACTTCGGCGGGATATCCGAGGCTTGGGCCACCGCCAAGAAAGCCCCCATCCCGAGTTTCTGACAGTCCTCTTTTTCCAAAATGGTCAACTCAAGTCCATACTCATTGGCGATCGCCTGAGCGGTTTCGGCCAACGTCAGAGGATTGATACTATTAGCCGGGGCTGCCACCAACTCCCGCGCCAAAATCACCCCAGAACAAATCTTCAGGGCCGTCTCAATGGCGGCATCTTCCCCCTCAAAGCCCAAAAGATTAACCGTTTCCACCTGAGTGGTTTTATCCTCCTCCGACTTAAACCGCTGATCTTGGTGCAAGGCCAACTCAAAGCCTTCGACTAAAGCCTGGGCCGTCGAGGTTGAGTCATCATTCCAGACTGGGGTCGTCATTCCCACCGTCTTACAATTTTGCTGCTTGGCCAAACGAGCCATCGTTGCACTAGCGCGTCGCCAGTCATCGAGGGACTTGGAATCTCCTAATCCCACCAAAATCACCTTGCGGATAGCACTTCCGCCGCCGACTCGGGTAGCGGCACTGTTGCCTAATTTGCCCTCGAACTGGCTTTCTTCGATCAGTTCGCTGAGGGTTCCCGCCAATTTCTCATCGAGTTTGGCCCAGTCGCCAGATAACGGCAAATCCGTCTCTCGAAGCCCTAAAGCCAGGCCATCCCCCGCCCAGTTTAGGGCCGTTGTTGCGATCGCATTAAATTTCATCAAAAACTCCATCTCTCTCGTATCAATCTAGGCTATTGACTAGATTACCTGAATCGGCTCATTGGGGACACACGCAAAATCCGCAGTAGCAGCGACAGGATAACTCCGATGACTGACCGCGATCGCGATCGAGATAGTCTTGCAGATTCACATACACACTGTCATCAATATCACAGCGACTCGGCTGGGCATCCGCGAAGTCTAACTCAAACAGTTGTGACATCATCCCTTCCGTCGTCGGTTCCCGAGTCACCGCTAACGGAGGAACCGTCAGGAGAACATTCTGACGATTACAACCCGAGCGGCGATCGCCCACTAAACAAACCACAAACTGCCCATCCACGCGACCCAAGGTTATATAATTTACCCCGTCATCGTAATATGCCTCTTGTAACCGTTGCGACGCTTGCCAACAGGGGTCTTCGGCTGGCAAGTCTGTTGTGGCTACCAGGGGCCATTGCAATAACGGCGAGGACTCCGTCGGCAGTTGTATCAACAAAACAAACCGTTGATTCTCCTGACGACAACTAAACTCTAAATGACCCTGCTCTAAATGACCTTGCTCTAAATCACCTTGCTCTAAATTCCCCTGGGATAACCCAGCAGACGATGGCTGTTCCGGTTGAAACACCGCCGTTCCCCGGCCAAACCGTCGGCTGCCTTCAGGAGTGACCTCTTGAGCGATACTAGGATGGACTGATAGGGCGGCGATCGCCCCCATCATCGCCAAACCGCAATTCAACCCCCATCTTTGCATTCGCCTGTTGGTCCGTCGTCTCCGTATTCCCTAGTCTTTCAGACCACGAATCCCCTAAAAAGTGCCAAGGGAGACGAGCGCCTGTCATGACAAGCCACCTCAACCCCAGTTCACCCCATGCCGAACGACCGCTAAACCTAAACCAGACCATGATAGGATTTCCCCGCCTGCATCTTTCCCCTTTAACCTTAATTGCCCTGTTAATTGCCCTGTTAATTGCCCTATGACCGTTGCACCCCAAACCATCGGCTGGCGGGAATGGCTAAGCTTGCCGGAATTAGGGATTACCCAGATTAAAGCCAAAATCGATACCGGCGCGAGATCCTCAGCCCTCCATGCTTACGACATCGAAGATATCCCTTCCCAGGGCGATCGCCCCCGCATCCGCTTTAAGGTGCATCCCCAACAACGGGATACAATGACAGTAGTGACCACCCAAGCCGATGTTCTCGATCGCCGTGAAGTCCGCAACTCTGGGGGCAAGGCTGAGTTGCGCTATGTCATTGTGACTCCGGTACAACTCGCGCAGCAGCAATGGCCCATTGAACTCACCCTCACTAACCGCGATGTCATGGGGTTCCGAATGCTTCTCGGACGACAAGCGGTTCGCGGACGCTTCCTCGTCGATCCCGGTCACTCCTATCTCCTCAACCCCATTCCCCACCCCTAATCCTCCCAGTCTCAGGGAGATCAAGAGAACTTCAGCCTGTTGACTTGGAGGCTGTTTGTTTTGATGGGCGTGTTGACCTCGTTCAAGTCTTGCTTTAACTCAACTTAATTATGAAAATTGCCATCCTCTCCCAAAATGCTTCTCTCTATTCCACCAGACGTCTCAGAGAAGCCGGAGAACAACGGGGACACCAGATGCGAGTCATCGACCATCTCCGCTGTTACATGAGTATTACCTCTCACCGCCCCTCGATCATGTATCAAGGGAATCCCCTAACTGATGTTGAAGCCGTCATTCCTCGCATCGGCGCGTCTCACACCTTTTATGGAACCGCTGTTGTCCGCCAATTCGAGATGATGGGAGTCTTTACCGCCAACGAATCCCAAGCCATTTCTCGCTCTCGCGATAAGTTACGCTGTCTGCAAATCCTCGCCCGTGAAGGGATTGGCTTACCCGTCACCGGCTTTGCTCACTCCACCAAGGATATTGATGGCCTCATTGGTATCGTCAACGGCGCACCCCTAGTGATTAAACTCCTCGAAGGAACTCAGGGAATTGGTGTTGTCCTCGCTGAAACCACCCCAGCCGCCACCTCTGTGATTGAGGCCTTCCGAGGACTCGATGCCAACATTTTGGTGCAAGAGTTTATCAAAGAAGCCAAAGGGGCCGACATTCGTTGTTTTATCGTCAACGATAAGGTCGTCGCCTCTATGAAACGCCAAGGCGCACCCGGAGAGTTTCGCTCTAACGTCCATCGCGGCGGCAAAGCTGAGAAAATCAAACTCACCCCCGAGGAACGCACCACAGCCGTCCGCGCCGCCAAGGCCATGGGGCTAAAAATTGCCGGAGTCGATTTGTTGCGCTCCAATCACGGCCCGGTGGTCATGGAAGTCAATTCATCCCCCGGCTTAGAAGGGATTGAAGGCTCAACTGGAGTCGATGTCGCCGGCAAAATCATCGAATTTCTGGAGAAAAAGGCCGGCGCCAGCGCCCCCCGCGATCGCATTCCCTACTAAGCAGTTAATAGTTAATAGTTAATAGTTAATAGTTGATAGTTGATAGTTAATAGTTGATAGTTGATAGTTGATAGTTGATAGTTGATAGTTGATAGCCAGCCGGCGGGCGATGCCCGCTTTTTCTCTTGCCTGTTCCCCCTTCCCTGTTCCCTGTTCCCTGTTCCCTGTTCCCTGTTCCCTGTTCACTATTCACTATTCACTATTCACTATTCACTATTCCCCCCCTATGCCCTTCAAAATTGGCGGAACCGAAATCCCGCCCCAAACTCGCCAACACCTCGAACTTCCCGTCGCTCGCCTACCGACGCAAACCCCCATCTCTCTCCCCGTGACTGTGATTCGCGGCCCCGAAGATGGCCCCATCCTCTGGGTGAGTGCCGCCATTCATGGTGATGAAATTAATGGCGTGGAAATTGTCCGCCGCTTGATGGATTTAGTTACCCCTGAATCCTTGCAGGGAACCCTCATCATGGTTCCCATTGTCAATGTGTTTGGCTTTATTGAACAATCTCGCTATTTACCAGACCGCCGTGACCTTAATCGCTCCTTTCCTGGGTCTTCTCGCGGTTCCTTGGCCTCTCGCCTAGCCAGTTTGTTCATGAAAGAGGTGGTGTCTCAATCCACCCATGGCATTGATTTACATACCGCCTCAGACCATCGCGTCAATTTACCCCAAATTCGCGCCAATCTTGAGGATGCTGAAACTCATCGCTGTGCGATCGCCTTTGGTGCCCCAGTCGTGATTCACTCGACAACCCGCGATGGTTCCCTGCGCCAAGCCGCCACGAAACAGGGGATTCCCGTTCTTCTCTATGAAGCCGGCGAAGCCTTGCGTTTTAATCCTCAGGCCATTGAGTTAGGGGTCGAAGGGGTGTTACGGGTTATGGCTGCCCTAGGGATGTATGATAATCCCCCCAATGCCACCCCAGTACCGCCGGTAGAAGCGCACAAAACCCAATGGATGCGATCGCCCCAGGGGGGAATCCTCCTCCTTGAGGTTGAACTCGGCCAATCGGTTCAAAAGCGGGAAAAACTCGGCATGATTGTCGATGTCTTCGGCAATATCCGCGCCAAGGTGAAAGCCCCCTGCGATGGCATCATTATTGGCATGACCCAAAATCCCCTCGTCAATCAAGGGGATGGCATTGTCCATTTGGCACGATTCCCCAATCTTTTGGGTTGACAAATTATAGGATTCATGGTAAGAGACGCAAAAAATTAGCGTACAAGAATCTAAGGAGGGATTTTTAACAAACCGTCCGGAATGGCGATCGCCCCCTCCCCAAAATTGGCTATAGTGGTTTCAGCACCACCTATATCAAATTGATATATCAGATTTAGATGTTAGAACTCTCCGCCCTCGGCTTACTGCAACGAGAACCCCTCCACGGCTATCGACTCAAGCAGGAACTCGAACTGTTCATGGGCAGTTGCATGAGCGTTAACTACGGCGCGATTTATCCCCTCTTGCATCGCCTAGAAGAGCGCGGTTTCATCCAATGCAGCATCGAAGATAGCCCCGAGAGCGGGGGTGAGCGCAAAATCTACAGCATCACCGCCGAGGGGAAACAGCGATGGAAAACTCTCATGCAACAACAACCCCGAGACAGTTGGATGAAAAGTCGTTGTCGGTTTATGGTGAAATTCTTTTTCTTCAGCGATATCGAGCCTGACTTACGCCTACAACTCTTGAACTATCGGCTGCACGCCTGCCACAGCCGCCAAGACTATGTCCATCAGCAAGACTTTAGCCAAGACCCCTACCAGCGGGCCACCTGGCTGCGCCACCTGGATATGATCAACGAGGAAATCGACTGGCTGCAAGAGCAACTCAACCAAGAAACAGCACGGGCAGCCAGCAGCAACGACTCATCCACCCTCAAACAGCATCAAGCCGTTTAGGCTTCAAACCCCTCACGGCAAACAAAACACCATTCCTGGTTAGTTTTCATCCCTCATCCTCTCCTAGGTCGATTATGCAAACCGATAACATCTCATCTCAACCCAACGCACCCGTCGAACCCGAACAAGAGACTTCCGCCGTTGAACAAGAGCGCCCCAACCCGCCCAAATGGTGGCTGGTGTTACTACTGGGCCTGCTACTCCTCGGCGGCGGTGGCTTCCTCGGCTGGCAATGGTGGCAATCCCAACAAACAGCCGGACAAGAACAACAACAGGGGCAACCTCCGACCGCCGTCGAAACCACCCCCGTTGAAACCACCACCGTTGAGGATAGTTCCCAATTCGTCGGGACCCTAGAAGCCCAACAAACCGCCAGCCTGCGCTCAGAAAGCAACGGGGAAATTCGCGCCATCTACGTTCGTCCTGGGGACGTTGTTGGCCAAGGCGAACCCCTCGCCCAAATCGATCGCCGTGCCGTCGAAGCCAGTCTGGCCCAAGCTGAAGCCAACATTAACCGCGCCCGCGCCCGACTGGCCGAACTGCAAGCTGGGCCGCGACAAGAAGCGATCGCCCAAGCCCGCGCCCGCCTCAGACAAGCCGAAGCCAACCTACAAGATGCCCAATCTGGGGCCAGTCCCTCACAAATCGCTCAAGCCGAGTCGCGCATTGAATCGGCCCAGGCCACCCTAAACTTAGCCCGACAACGACTCGAACGGTTCCAAACCCTCGAAGCCCAAGGGGCCATTCCCACCGATGACCTCGACGAAGCCCAACAACGCTATCGCACCGCCCAAGCCGATTTCGAAGAAGCCCAACGACGGCGACAAGAACTCGAAGAAACCCAAGATAGTAGCATTAGCCGCCTCAGTGCCGAAGTAGAAGAACGACGAGAGGCCCTACGAGAACTCGAAACCGGGACTCGTCCTGAAGAAATCGCCCAAGCCGAAGCCGACCTGGATGCGGCCATGGCTGAGGCGCAATCGATTGAAGTCAACTTAGAAGATACTCAAATCATCGCCCCCTTTAGCGGCACCGTCGGAGATATTCCCCTAAAAGTCGGGGATTCCGTGAGTCGAGGTGACCTCTTCACCACCTTGACCCAAAACGATCGCCTGGAATTGCGGTTAGCCATTCCCCTCGAACGCAGTAACGACCTGGATCTCGGCCTCCCCGTCGAAATCTTCGACCCAGACGCGGCCAACGAGGCCCCTCTGGCTGTAGGACGAGTCAACTTTATCTCCCCCCAAGTCGATCCCGAGTCCCAATCGATTCTGGTCAAAGTCGCCTTCGACAATCCCGAGGGTCGCCTGCGCGATCGCCAATTCGTGCGATCGCGCATCATCTGGCAAGAACGACCCGATACCATCGTCATCCCCACCACCGCCATCACCTTTGAAGGTCAACGACGGTTTGTTTTCGTGGCCACAGGAGACGGAGAAACCCTCACCGCCGAACGTCGCCAAGTCGAACTCGGAGACAGCCAAGGCGACCAAAGCGAAATCCTCAGTGGACTCGAACCCGGCGATCGCCTCATCACCTCCGGCATCCAAAAAATCCGCGACGGACAACCCATTACTCCCAGCCCCTAACCCCCCCAAACTCCGAAGATGTTTTATCAGTTTTTCATCAAACGGCCCGTCTTCGCCTCCGTCTGTTCCCTACTGCTGATGCTGGTGGGACTCGTTGGCTACGGCAGTTTACCCGTCCAAGAACTTCCCAGCATCGACCCCCCCGTTGTCAGCGTCACCACCACCTATCCAGGGGCTAACCCCAGCGTCGTCGAAACCGAAGTCACCGAAATCCTCGAAGCCGAACTCAACAGCGTTGATGGCGTGCGTACCCTCACCTCCCAAAGTCGTCAAGCCGTCAGTTCCATCACCGTCCAATTTGACCTCGACCAAGACGTTGACATTGGCGCCCAAGAAGTCCAACGCAGCATCGCCCAAGTCGTCGGACAACTCCCCGACAACGCCGACTCCCCCGTTATTCGCCGCGAATCCGGTGACGCCGCCCCCATCATCTGGTTTGGCCTCTACGGCGAAGACGAAAGCATCACCACCCTAGAACTGAGTGACTACGCCGATCGCTTTATCGTCGATGCCCTCGAAACCATCAACGGCGTCAGCAGTGTCATCATCGGCGGCGAACGTCGCTACGCCATGCGGCTTTGGATCGACCCGCAACGCCTCGAAGCCCGTGATCTGACCATTCTCGATGTCGAAAACGTACTGCGGCAAGAAAACGTCGAACTCCCCAGTGGACGCATCGAAGGCAACCAAAACGAATTTTCCGTGCGAACCCTCGGCCGACTGCGGGAACCCGAAGAGTATGAAGCCCTCGTGCTGCGAACCACCAGCGACGGCAGCCAAATTCGCTTCCAAGACATTGGCTACGCCGAAATCGGTGCCGAAGATGATCGCTCCTTCGTGCGCTTTAACGGTCGCCCAGCCGTCGGGTTAGGGGTCGTTAAACTCTCGACCGCCAACACCCTCAACGTCGCCGCCGAAGCCCGGGCCAAAATGGCAGACCTCAAAGCCGACTTCCCCCCAGGGATGAATTACGAAGTCGCCGTCGATAACTCAGAATTTGTGCAACTGGCCATTGATGAAGTCTGGGGGTCTCTCTATGTTGCCGTTTTCCTCGTCATCGTCGTGATTTTCTTTTTCCTGCGCGATTGGCGAGCCACCATTGTCCCAGCCGTGACTATTCCCGTCTCGCTGATTTCAGCCTTCGGGATTATGTTTATCCTCGACTTCTCCATTAACACCCTGACCCTGTTTGCCCTAACCCTAGCCACAGGACTGGTGGTGGACGATACCATCGTCGTCTTAGAAAACATCGTCCGCTACATCGAACAAGAAGAGATGAAACCCTATCAAGCCGCCCTCAAAGGCTTAGAAGAGGTCATCTTTGCCGTCATTGCCACCACCGTGGTTTTGGTGGCCGTGTTTCTCCCCGTCGGGTTTGCCACCGGCGTCACCGGAGAGTTATTTGCCGAATTTGCCCTCACCTTAGCTGGGTCCGTCATTGTCTCCTCCTTCGTCGCCCTGACCCTGGCCCCGAGTTTATCAGCCCGAGTCCTGAAACCTCACTCAATGCTGCATGGCTGGATTTTTGATAAAGTCGAAGATCTCTTAACCGGCGCCGCTAACTTTTATGCCTCAAGTCTGCGGCTGGCCCTGTCTGTTAAACCCTTGGTTGTAGCTGGTTTTATTCTCTCAATTGGCCTACTGGGCATTTTATTTACCCAAATTCCCAAAGGCTTCCTACCCGACGAAGACCGGGGACAGATTTTGACCATTGTTGATGCGCCCCAAGGGGTCAGCATTGACTATACCGACAACGTGATGCGTCAAATCGAAGCCGTCTATGCGGAAATGCCTGAAGTTCGCTATTACTTTAGCATTGGCGCGTTTGGACGGGGCGCACCGGGTCAGGTGAATCAGGGGATTGCTTTTGTTCGCCTGCAACCCTGGTCGCAACGAGAAGAACCTCAGCAATCCCAACAAGCCCTAGTTGGACAATTGTTTGGACGCTTTTCGCAAATTCCCGACGCTTTAATTTTTCCGGTTAATCCGCCAGCGTTACCCGGCGGAGGCTTTGGTCAGCCGGTGCAATTGGTGTTACAAGGACCAAGTTTAGAGCAGTTAGCAGATATTTCCGGGGAGTTAGCCCAACGTGCCAACCAACTGCCTCAATTGAGGAATGTCGATACGACCTTGAAATTGACTCAGCCTGAAGTGGCCGTAGAGATTGACCGTCAACAAGCCGCTAATCTCGGAATTAGCACTCAAGACATTTCCAATACCTTACAAATTCTTTTAGGTAGCCAGGAAATTACCAGCTTCAACCGGGAAAATCGTCGCTATGAGGTGGTGGTTCAAGCTGAGGAACAATTCCGTTTAAGTCCTGAGAGTATTCGGGAACTTTCTCTACGAACCAGTGAGGGACAGTTAGTGCCGCTGAGTAATTTAGTACGTCTGGCAAAAACGACAACTCCCCCGCAAATTGAGCATTATCAGCGTTTTCGTTCAGCCACCATTGAAGGAAGTCCCGCTCCTGGGTATAGCTTAGGAGAGGCGATTACGGCGTTACAAGAGTTGGCCGATGAGATTGCCCCTGACGGGGTGACGACGGCGTTGGCGGGGGAATCTTTGGAGTTTGCTGAAGCCGGGGAGGCGACGGCCTTTATTTTTGGTTTAGCCATGGCCTTTATTTTCTTGGTCTTATCGGCTCAGTTTGAGAGTTATTTAGACCCGATTGTGGTTTTGTTAACGGTTCCTTTGTCTCTGGTTGGGGCGTTGGGTGCGTTGATGCTCTTTGGTTTAGAGTTGAATATCTATAGTCAAATTGGCTTGATTATGTTGATTGGTCTAGCCACTAAGAATGCCATTTTGATTGTGGAGTTTGCTAATCAAAAACGAGAGGAAGGACTCTCGATTTATCGGGCGGTGATTGAGGCGGGGCGGATTCGGTTCCGTCCCATTTTGATGACGGCATTTTCGACTATTTTTGGTTTAATGCCATTGGCATTTGCCAGCGGAGCTGGGGCGATTAGTCGGGTCTCGATTGGGATGTCTGTGGTGGGCGGGATGTTGGTTTCGACGCTCTTGAGTCTCTATGTGATTCCGGTTTTTTATGTACTCGTGAATGGGGTGCAGAAGAAGATGGTTCGCAATTTGCATTTGGAGCCGGAACATTGAGTTTTGGGGATTGATAAATGTGGGGTGGTTAGGTTTTATGTTAACCCCAAAAAATGTCGTTCCGACATTTTTTACTCTGACTTTTTTGGGGTCAATGCAATAAATTACACTCGACTTAATTTGAGGCAAAAAATGTGCCGGCGGTTAGCCGCGTCCGAGTTGAACCGGTTGTTATGTGACTTCCAGGGATTCGCTGTTGACAAGGCGTTTCACTTGCAGGTCTTTGCGATGCTGTTCAGCATTCCAAAGATCATACTGGATTTGCTGGTTTAGCCAACTTTCCGCTGTGGTGTCAAATGCAATGGATAAGCGAACTGCCATTTCTGGGCTGATCCCAGCACGCTGATTCAGGATGGCACTCAGTGTCTTACGACTGACACCCAAGGCTTTAGCGGTGTCGGTGACTGAAAGGCCAAGTGGCTCAAGACAAAGCTCTCGAATCACTTCACCTGGATGTGGAGGGTTGTGCATAAGCATAGCGACACCTCAATGATAGTCCTCATAATTCACGACTTCGGCATCCTGACCTTCGAAGCGGAAGGTAACACGCCAATTTTTACTGACATCGACTGCCCACATACCAGACCGATTTCCCTTCAGTTCGTGAAGCCGGAGTCCCGGAAGATTCATATCCTGAGGCTGCCTGGCAGCATGGAGCCGACCGAGTATGAGACGGAGTCTTTTCACATGAGATGCCTGAATTCCAGAGACACTTCCCGTCTCGAAGAAGCGTCTGAGACCTTTATGCTTGAAACTCCGAATCATACGCTAGATTGTAACCCGTACTGTTGCAGGTGTCAATTTCATCCGCCATTTATTTGACCTAATTTGAGGCAAAAAATGTGCCGGCGATCGCCACCGCCAACGCATCAGCTGCATCGTCAGGTTTGGGGATTGTATCTAAGTCCAATTCCCGCGCGACAGCTTCCTGAACTTCCAATTTAGAGGCGTTTCCATACCCCGTTAATGACTGTTTTACTTGGCCGGGAGTCAGTTCAATTAAGGGTAGGTTATGTTGAGCTAAGACTAACATCATAACCCCTCGGGCTTGGGCCACCATAATCAAATTGCTCATACGATAGAAAAAGAGCTTTTCAACGACTACCATCTGCGGGGAAAACTGCTCACATAAAGCGTGTAAATCCTCATAAATGGTCTGGAGGCGATCGCCAATCGGTTGTTTAGCTGGGGTTTGGATAATGCCAAAATCAAGGGGTTTGAGGCGATCGCCCCCATCAGAGACGATCGCCCCAAACCCCAAACGCGCCAACCCTGGATCGAGTCCTAATATACGTGGGTTAGCGGCTGTCATCGAGCGTTCAGCCAATTAGTTTTCATCCAGAGGAATCCCGAACACCTCGGAAAACACCTTCTGAACCTTAGTCCCCGAGTCAATGGTTTCCATAGGATCTTTGCGTAGGCGGTGACGCAAACAGAGGGTAATAATGCGGCTGATATCATCCACCGTCACCTCGGTGCGTCCCTCAAACGCGGCTAAGGCTTTGGCGGCGCGGTTGGTGACAATATCCCCCCGCAAGCCATCGACATCGAGTTCGGCACAGACTTGAGAAATCTGAACCCGCAACTCATGGTTAATCTCAACGGAAGGTAACAGGCTTTGGGCTTGCAGCAATCTCTCCTGTAACTCCTGTTGCGTCTCGTGGTGGTCGCTGAGATAGTCTTGGGGGTTGCGATCGAACTGCGATCGCTCCTCGACGATTTTCACCCGCAACTCCGGATCGCGCACAGTGCGAATTTCGGCGTGCATCCCAAACCGGTCTAATAACTGGGGTCGTAATTCCCCTTCCTCGGGGTTCCCGGACCCAACTAGCACGAAACTAGCGGGGTGGCGAATGGAAATTCCTTCCCGTTCGACGGTATTCCAACCCGAGGCGGCCGAGTCAAGGAGTACATCCACCAAATGGTCATCGAGGAGGTTGACCTCATCGACATAGAGGATGCCCCGATTGGCTTTGGCTAACAGTCCCGGTTCAAAGGCTTTTACCCCTTCCGAGAGGGCTTTTTCAATATCAATGGTTCCACAAACCCGGTCTTCCGTCGCCCCGAGGGGTAAGTCAATCATGGTGACCTTTTTCTTGGCCACGGGGAGGGTTTCGCCGCGAGTGAGGCGATCGCGCACCTCATCACTCATCAATTCAGGATTATGAGGGTCACTGCTAAAGGGATCATCGGCGACTACCTCCATTTCCGGGAGTAAGTCCGCCAACGCCCGAATTGTGGTGGATTTTCCGGTTCCGCGATCGCCCATAATCATCACCCCACCCACTTTCGGGTCGATGACATTGAGCAACAGAGCAAGTTTCATTTCCTCTTGTCCCACAATCGCCGTAAAGGGAAACACGGCACGGCGACGGGGCTGAGTCGAGACAATCGGAGTAGCGTCGGCAGTTACAGTCATGCGAGTTTAAAGATAGTGTTCGCGTCGGTGTTGAGTTAAAAATTGAGGCTATTGATAGCGGTGATGAGGGACTCTCAACGACACCCATCACGTTGGGGGATTGCCAAAAAATAACCATCCTCCATTGTACCCCGAGCTGTTGTACCCCGAGCTGTTGTACCCCGAGCTGTTGTACCCCGAGCTGTTGTACCCCTAGGGTCTAACCAAGTCTGCTGAGCCCAACCGAGCCGGGACCTGCAACTCACCGACATAGATTCCCAAAGCTTGGGCGGTTTGCACCAAATCCCCTTCCGGCGTAATTAGACGGGGGCTACGGGCGCAAACTTCATCGAGAGAAACCGATCGCACCCGGCCATTTTGCCAAACCACCATCTGACCGAACTGTTCCTGGGCCACCAAATCCACCGCCCCCTTACCTAACACCGAGGCCAGAACTCGGTCAAAGGCTGAGGGAATCCCCCCTCGCTGCACATGACCCAAGACACTGACACGCGCCTCGATGCCATTATCGGTGCAGCGACAAATTTGTTCCGTGACATATTCCCCAATCCCCCGCAAGCGAATTTCACCCTGAGCGTCGCGATATTCCCGAGATTCCCCGGAGAGGGTTTTTGCCCCTTCGGCCACTAAGACAATGGCGAATTTGTGACCCCAGCGATCGCGCAACTCACTAATTTGACGACAAACGCCTTTTATGGTATAGGGGATTTCCGGCATCAGGATCACATCGGCCCCCCCAGCAATCCCCCCATGTAAGGCTAGATGGCCGGCGGTGCGGCCCATGGTTTCTAGGACCATGACGCGATCGTGACTCGCGGCGGTATAACTGAGTTTATGCAGGGCATCAACGAGGGTATTGACGGCCGTATCAAAGCCAATCGACGATTCCGTCAACGCCACGTCATTGTCAATGGTTTTGGGAATCCCAACTAGGTTCCAATTTCCCTGACGGGCCAGTTGAGAGAGAATCGCCAAACTTCCGTCACCGCCAATACTAATCAGGGCATCGAGTTCTAGGGCGTGATAGCCGGCAATAATCTCCTCAGCCCGAGCCTCCGTCGGGCCTCGGTTAATTGACCCCAGAATCGTTCCGCCTGTGCTTAACATCGGGTCAATGCCCCGCATATCCAAGCCATGCACATTCAGGGCAACCGCTTTACGTTCAAGGAGTCCTTCTGTAGCGTAAGGAATCCCCAACACGTCCCAGCCATAACTGAGAGTGGCATGGCTGACAACGGCTCGGATGGCGGCATTGAGCCCAGGACAATCACCGCCACTGGTTAAGATTCCAAGGCGTTTCGGTGTGTTCATGATCTGTTGTTAAACCTCGTGGGAGACGCAGCCCAGGCCTGTTCTTACTTTAAAATAAATTCCTAAATTTTGGTGATTTATCTGTCTTTTGTTTAGACTTCTTTAGAATTGATTACTTTGTCAGTAACGTTATCTTATGGGCTTGACAAAAATACCAAAATGTTGTTGAAACCAGAGTCACTTCCAAAACGAGGTTCGTCCGGGTAGAGAAACCCGGTTTCTGGATGCGTCGAGGTCTGGGAGACCAGAAACTGGGGTAGAGAAATCGGGTTTTTTGATAGAATCTCGGTCATTTCAGCCAACTTGTTAGAGAAACCGGTTTCTTGGAAGTCGTCTTTGCAATCAAGCCAATACATTAGCTAGTCTTTATCAATTCGATTTTCTAAGTTTTGAATACAAGTTTTTACTTGAGCTTTTAAGTCTGGTAATTTATCGCGATTGTGTATAATATTCCAGACGGTTTCTAAATCAATTGCCCAATAATGATGAGCAAGAATATTTCTCAAGTCTGTAATATCCCGCCAAGGGACTGAAGGATACTGATTTTTGAATTCATCAGGGAGTTTATTGGCTGCCTCACCAATAATTTCTAGTTCACGCAGAACAGCCATTTGTACTGTTCGATTGGTTAAAAACACTTGTTTTCCCTGTTGAATATGAATCGCGATCGCCTCAATAGATTCTTTAATGTGATAAAGAAAGAATAGGGGATATCTAGGCTTCTTATTCATAGGGGGATTGCTGAAGACAAAACTTCCTGTTTTATGGTATGATGTAAGGCGGTGCTATGCACAATATCAACATCACAGTTCAGTAGTTCTTGCAATGCTCTTTGTAAGCGAATAACATCAAATAAATCTTGTTCTGGATTAGGGTCGATCAAAAAATCAATGTCACTATTTTCGGTATTTTCACCTTTAGCAACTGAACCAAATACTCTGATATTAGTAGAGTGATATTTTTCGGCTAATTTTACAATGTGAGAGCGGTGTTGTTTTAATTGCTGTAAGTTCATGGTAAATAACCTCGATGGATTGGGTCAGTTAATTAATTTTCTTGAGTATTATTTTGATGAATTTTGCAATTTTTGCGTGTTTTTTAGATAGCACTGTGTGGTTAAATTGAGCAATTAAATTTAGCAATTTTAGAGGCAACTTGAATAATCATGTCTATTGTTTGTCAAGATTGCGCTAAATATCGTATTCTGATCATAGCAAATTGCGATCGTTTCTGCAATCGGAAATTGTAACGCTTTAGCCAGCGATCGCCCCCTAGGAAAATAAGAGAGCGATCGCATGAATGGAAATCCCAAAAACCAGGTTTCTTTAAAATACCATCGAGCCAGCCTTTGGAATACCCACTCCCTGACTCAACGAAGGGGGATATTGGGATATCATCACCGACACGCAGGAACGGAACTGGACTCCTCTGTGACACGCTTGTTGAATGGGAATTCAACAACTATGGTTCGTGAAGAGTACTGGGGGAGGAGAGGGCAACGCGAAAACCCCTGCTGTTGAAGCAGTTGTCGGGGCTGTAGTAGAACCGATGCGCCGAGCGACAGTCCTTCGGACTGGGGTACCAGTAACCGCCACGAAGCAGCTTGTTGTTGCTATGTTGAAGAATCGTATCCAGCCAATCTTGCCAATCTTCCTCAGAACCAGAAGGATTGTTTTCAAACCAGGGTCTTCCGTCGTTCGGTGCGCCTTCGTAGCTACCATGCCAATCGTCTAAACACCATTCATAAAGGTTGCCGTGCATATCGTAGAGTCCCCAGGCGTTGGCGGCGTTGAAACTGCCGACTGGAGTTGTTTTCTTGCGATACACTCCTGTTTTACCCTGGCCGTAGGTATGGTTTCCGTCGTAGTTCGCCACCTCCGTCGAAATGGTTTCGCCAAAATGGAACGGGCTGGTGGTTCCAGCTCGACAGGCGTACTCCCATTCCGCTTCGCTGGGGAGGCGGTAGTTTTTCCCCGTAGCTTGGCTCAAGCGGGCGCAGAATTCGATACAATCGTACCAAGTTACGTTTTCAACGGGCAGCTCGTTGCCTTTGAAGCGGGATGGGTCAGATTTGAGGCTGCGGTGGATTTGGGGCAGTTGGGCAACGGCTCGCCACTGCACCTGGGTGACTTGGGTGCGCCCCAGGAAGAATTCGGGAACGCTGACAGAATGTTGGGGGCTTTCGTGGCTACGTCGCTCCGATTCGTGACTCGGGGAACCCATTTGAAAACTCCCGGCGGGGATGTTGACTATTTCGATGGCGATGTCGTCGAGGTGTTCGATGTAGCCTCGGTTGCTGGTGGAGTTCCGCTGGTCGATGTTGCCGTATCGGTCCAAGAGTAGCACCTCATAATGGAAGGTTTCACCAAACCAGCGTCGGCGTTCAGCTTCTTCCCTTTGGCGGCGTTCAGCTTCTTCGCGACGGCGACGCACTTCGGCTTCTTCCCTTTGGCGGCGTTCAGCTTCTTCGCGACGGCGACGCGCTTCGACTTCTTCCCTCTCGCGGCGTTCGGCTTCTTCCCACTGCCGAACCTGCTCTCGTTGGGCGCGAAGTTCCTCTAAATACTCCGCCAGACACTGCTCCTGTATCTCGCGCAACTGCGCCGCCAGTTCTTCACTCCAGAGAGATTTCAACTCCGACTCCAGGGCAAAAAGCTGCGGTTCGTGTAGGGGATTCACCGACAGATAATAGATATCGGCTAAAAACGCGCCACAGAGTTTGTACAGACTGACAACAGCTTGACGCACCAACTGCCAACTTTTGCGGTCTGAAATTGCCTCATCTTGCACGAGCAGTTCCCGAAATTCTTCCCAATCGAAGGGGTCGAGGGGAACTGACAGAGAACTCATCGCCCCCCAAAGATTGAGGTTAAAATGCACTTGGTAGTCCGTCATTTCTGCACTTATAAGTCCTGTGGGAATCCCCGAAAAACTCATGGCGTGCTGTCGCACTTCGGCATCGAACACCGGCTGAGAGAAGTAACCGCCGTAGAAACCGACAGGACAGAGGCTATCCTCACCGTAATGACGGAAGAAAAACCGCGTTAGCTCGATGCGGACTTCCGTTTGTAGGGCTTTGGAGAACGACGGCGTAAGCAGTTCGTCTTCAAACACCGACGGCGGCGGGACTAACATCAACAGTCGTCCGGCTTTGGCTTCGGCTTCAAAGATGTTCAGGGCTTCGTCTCGGCTCAACACCCTGGACCAATTTTTGAGGTCGAAGTCGGCTTGTATGCGCTCTCGCACCAGGTCGATTTTCGCCTGGGTTTGCTGGCGCAATACGCTCAAACAAGCTTGAGAATAGGCTTTGCGGTCGGCGAGGTCTTGTTCTTTGAGGGCAATTAATTTGTCTTCTCGTTCGGCTTTGGCGGATTCGATTTCGACATCAATTTCTAAGTGAGTCTGTTGGAGTTTCAGGATTTCAATATCGCGTCTGTCTTTGCGTTTGAGATAATCCTGCTGCATTTTCGTCAGTTGGGCATCCGCCTGCACCACTTGCGGTGTAATCGCTCCCCCGCTACTTTCGCTCAGGGAGGAAGATAAATTCTGGGTGAGTTCTAGGCGCTGTCCCTTTATGAATTTATCGACTTCTCTTAGAAAGGTATGATCGATCAATATGCGGCAGCCGGTTTTGAAAACATCCCACGCCAGTCGTCCTAAATCCATCTTTACATTTTTGTTTTCGATTCTAGATCAGTAATCCAAGTTTGACAAACCTAGAGAAACGGGGGTTTGGTAGCCGTCGCCGCCTGAATTGGGAACCCCGCCGTTATCCCTTAACCCATCCCCCTTGAGCGGGATTTTGGCTCACATTTGCTAAACTTGCGAAAAATTCTTTAAGCTAGAAACGGTATAACCTTCAAACCATTAGCCATTGAGGAGTTTTAACTATGGTACGCACCCCCTCGACGATGCTCGATCTCGGCACCGTTGCCCCACCGTTTGCCCTTCCTGATACCGTTTCAGGGGAAACCATCACCTTAGACCACTTTAGCGGCAAGAAAGCCCTGTTGGTGATTTTCCTCTGCGCCCATTGTCCCTTCGTCAAACACGTGCAAGAGGAACTGGCTAAACTTGGCCAAGACTATGTTGAACAAGGATTAGGGATTGTGGCGATTAGTGCTAATGATGTCTCAACCCATCCTGATGACTCACCGGAACATCTCAAGCAGATGGCCCTGGATTTAGGGTTTAACTTCCCTGTCTGTTACGACGAAACTCAAGCGGTGGCTAAAGCTTACACCGCCGCCTGTACGCCGGACTTCTTCCTGTTTGGGGGCGATCGCCAACTCGTCTATCGCGGCCAACTCGATGATAGCCGCCCCGGTAACGACCAACCCGTCAACGGCAAGGATTTACGGGCCGCCATTGAACAAACCCTCGCCGGAACTCCAGTTCCGCCAGAGCAAAAACCCAGCATCGGCTGTAACATTAAATGGACTCCTGGACAGGAACCGGAGTATTTTAAGAATTAGGGAATAGGGAATAGGGAATAGGGAACAGGGAACAGGGAACAGGGAACAGGGAACAGGGAACAGGGAATAGGCAAAACTGCTAAGGAGTCACGATTATGGGACGTAAGGCGAAACTCAAACAGCAACGTCGCCAAAAACAGGCGAACTCAGATCATCAAAACAACGGCCAACACCCAACCTATAAAGATACGGATTTTGTCGAAGAACTGCAACAACAGGGATATCCGAGTTTGGGGGGCGATCGCGCTCCCGATATCCCCCCACCTCGCCGCAATTCCTAAGTCTCAAACAACTGTTAAACCCGAAATCAAGGGTTAATTCAAGGGCAGAAAAATTGTCAACACTTCTCCCTGTTGCGGTCGGTTGCGGACAATGAGTTTGCCTCCTAACGCCTGAAATAGATTCTTGGTTGCCGAAAGATTTAGGCTAAGATTGCCTGTTTCTGGCTGAAAGTTCAGCAATTGCCCAATGGATTTAAATGAGGGCGTAGGCTGAACCTTGTGTTTATGATTAGAGTCTGAATTGGCTTTAAGTTGCAGTTTTAATTGATGTCCAGCGGGCATCACTTTTACCTGAATATGACTCCCCAAGGGAAGACGACTGGAAAAATGGTCGATCGCCCCCGTTAAAACCCGATCCAATAAATTGGGATCACTGACAACCTGGGGCATCTGTTGTGGTAACAAAACATCTAACGTCAAACTGCGGCGACTGGCTTGTTTTTGCCAGCGGGGGATGCAGGTATCCACCACATCCGCCAATGATGTAGCTGTTAAGTGCATCGGCGATCGCGATCGCTCCCCCGTTTCCAACTCCACCGCCTTGAAAATCAACTCAAAGCGACCAATCTGTTCACTACATTCGCGATCAATCGACTCCAGCCAAGGACGAACCCCATCGGGGATATCTTTGCGCTTTAACATCAACTTGGTTAACGTGCGAATCGTACTCAATGGGGTGCGCACCTCATGGGCGATCGCCTGCAACAACTCCACATCCGGGGCTTGAGACCCATTAGACTTAAAAGGAGGATTAAAGGGGGTTTCAAACACCGCTTTCGAGGGAACATCCACCCGAAAATTCGTCCGAAATGAGGCCCAATTTCCCCTCCTTGAAGCCTGAGTCGAGGACGGTTGAGAATCGCTCACCTGAGCCGTCGCCGTATAGAACAGAGCCTGTCCGAACTGCATCACCGTTTTATAGTGAGGTTCTACCGGGCGATAGTGACGCCATTGCTCCTCAATCTCAATCAGGGCCTCCGTTCCTTCGAGGCGATCGCGTAGCAGTTGCCAGGCCGCCGCCACCACCTCAGGGTCAAACGAATATTGAAACAGAGGACTACCCCGCTCATCCCAACCCCGCACCATAACCAGGCTAAACCGGGCTGTAAGGGTTAAACAAAACTGTTCATGGCTCAGGGGGTCATTGACCGGCAACAATAGCCCTGCTGAGGCAGTCGAGGCGGTCTTCGTCCCCGACGCATCTCCCGGCAAACAGGCCCGAGACTGGCCGAGGCGATCGCCACCAGGACTTTTGACAATCCAGGTCTTGAGATCATCACCACCGACCTCGCCACCCAGAACGGGGGTCGGCGCACAAATCATCATCCCCGCCGCCGGGACGGTTCCCGTCGAGGGCGATCGTAACAGCCGATTGAGGGCATCCACCGCTGTACGCCATTGTTGGTCGACCCTAGCCCCATCGCGACCCGGGGAAATCATAAAGCCGAGGTGATCCTGTTGGCTGAGTAATTGGCTTAAAGTCAATGGACAAGATAGCAGCACGACAACTCCTTTCTATTGCGTCGTCGGAAATGGGGAGGGCCGTCACAAAAACTGTCACATCCTCCATCCCCTCACCCCTAGCCTATCGGGTTTCCGTCCTCACGTCTGTGGCACGAACCGAACCTGAATACGGGCAATTTCCACCAGCCACCCCTGACCCCCCTCGTGACACCAATCAACACTCGACTCAACTATCGACAATGCCATAGGCCTGCCAAGCCAAATCCACCAAACTATTGACAATGGCCACCGCCACCACCGCCGAACCTTTGCGGCCCGCACTGCGCACATGAGGAATCCGGGAATCATTGAGACGTTCCTTGAGGAAATCAATATCATTAAATCCCGTCGGCGTACTCACCACCAACGCCGGACGAATCGCCTCAGACTCAATCAACTCTACTAAGGACATCAGAGCCGTCTGAGACTGTCCGACAACAAAAATCCCTTCTGGATAGCGACGAGCCAAGGTCTCAATTCCCCAAGCGGCCTTGGTTTTCTCCTTTTGCGGCCGCGTCAGGGCATCCATGCTGCAATAGACCGGATTGGCAAAGGTATCCATGATATTGGCCGTAATGCCCACCTGAACCATAGGAACATCCACCACCAGAGTCGTTCGCGCCGCCAAGGCCGCCGCTCCCTCCTGGAGAGCGGTATCGGAAAAGCGAATCAAGTTTTTGTACTCGAAATCTGCCGTTTCATAGATGACTTGGCGGATGATGTGATACTCGGCTGGGGACAGTTCAGATGAACCAAACTCGTGATCGACGATGCTCAGGCCTTGAGCTTCTGTTGAATGCCACTCCATAGGGGTAGTAAGACCAGGTCAGTGATTCCCATCCACCTTACCAGGTTTGTTAGGTCGCATCTGAGGCCGAGTGATTGATAATTGGAGTTAGGTAAGCAGCTAAAGCACCAATGGCGAAGGCGAGAATGTTACGGGCCAGGGGAAGCCAGTCCGAGGTGCGACTGACAACCGGACCAATGCCGAAGGCGATAAAGAGGATGCCCCACAGCGGCGAGAAGATTAAGGCCCATTGCCAAGCAAAGGGTTTACCATCACGGGGTTGAGCGGCAAATCCGCAGACAATCCCGCCTAAGGCTGAGGTGATGAGGGTGAGAATCCATTGTTCACGGGGGAGGCCCGGAACCACTTGACAGCCGCCTTGACGCAGACAGGTTTCGACGGATTCCAACGATTGCAGAATCGATTGATCTTCGCCATTATCACGGACAAAGAATTGATTACCGTAGCGCGTTTGCAGTTCAATCCAGAAGGTGCGCGGCATTAGGTTATAGACAGTATCGCCGACGTTGAAGCCGAGCAGGTTTCCGCCTCGGGAATCGGCAATCAGGAGAACGCTTTTGTCGTCGAGGTGCCAAAATTCTTTCACCGCTCGTCCGGGGGTGCGATCGAACTGGGTGAGGACTCGCAGTTTGTAGCCTGTTTCGGCTTCGAGTTGGTCGAGGTTGGCAATCAGTTGTTGTTCTTGGATGCTGGTTAGGGTGTCGGCCAGGTCGATGATGGGAGTTTCGACGTCAGGCAACAGTTCCGGGTTATCGAAGGCGTAGGCTGGGGACACCGCCCAGGTCATACAGGCAACGCAAGTGGCAAGAATAAATCCGAGGGCGCGTTTGAGGTTTGGCATGGTGGCTACGAGGGGTTGGCTGATGGAGGATGACAGGGGGGATTTAGCTAAATCTTAACGTCAGACTAATAATCTTCATATTACTTTACTTTATCGAAGCTGGGGCGATCGCGCCAGAGGCCAACCCAGATTTTTGCCGATTCCCCAGTCCCCGCTCCCTATTCCCCGTTCCGGTGTTGCCTTAGAATAAAACCCAGAACAGCAACGCCCTAACCCTCTATGTCTGACTTTGATTTCGCGGATGAACTCCAGTGGACTGCCGAAGCCACCGCCAAACTTAAAAATATTCCCTATTTCGTGCGATCGCAGGCCAGACAGCGTATCGAAGAACTGGCCCGAGAGGCCCAATCCGAGTCTGTCACCGTCGAATATGTCGAACAAGCGCGACTCGAATTTGGCCAGTAATCACAACAATGACCCCAGGTGGCGTACCTAGGGTCATTGTTGAGTCGAATTAAGCTGGGAAAGTTGAGAGGTTAGGCCTTGGTTTTAGCAGACTGAGATTGCTCAACTAAGTTGGCTTCCAACTTCAGACAATTGCGCCCTTCCATGTCCACCTGTAACGTGTATTCAACATGATCCATCAGGCGGTTCATAATCAACCAACCATAACCCCCTTCCTGCATCGCCTCAGGCGTTGGGGCCATGTACTCATTGAGATTATAGCCGCGACCATAATCCCAAACCTCCAAACAAATATCACTGTCCTTGAGTTCTAGGCGAACCCAGACTGGTAAATGAGGGCGATCGCGGTGAGCATGGCGCACCACATTCGAGAACGCTTCAGCCAGAACCAGCCGTAGGCGATTCGACTGTCTGGCCCAATCGACACTCTCACCGAGATCCATTTCCAGACAGCCCAATAGCCAGTTTTCAACGATATTCAAAAACCGCAGTTCGCTAGGAACATGTAGCTCCGTCTTCATGAAATCAAAGAACCTCCAGAGAGAGTATCGTTTGGTCGTCTTCTTGCTCTTGGGTATTCCCTCGAACGCGATCGAGGAGATGGGATAAATCCATGGGAGAGCCTTCCTGTTGCAAGAGTTCCCAAAGGCCCTCTTGTTGCAACATAGCCGTCGTCTCCTGGCCCGTCTCATCGACTTGGGTGACACTGGCTTCAGTAATGCCATCACTGGTGAGAAGGAACACATCCCCCGACGCCAGAGTGACATCCCCCGCCTTGGCCTTCCAGACTGGGAGAATCCCCAGAGGAATACCGCGAGTTTTCAAGAAATTGGGTTCCGCCGTCACCGGTTGACCCTGTTGAACCTCTTGAACCGTGGTGCGGTGGGGCCAAATCAGAGGATAAATATGTCCAGCATTAGCATAGACAAGCCGACGAGTTTCCGGCGTATACCGGGCCAGAACCATCGTAATAAAGCAGTTGTTACTAATTAAGTCATCGGACAGACTCCGGTTGAGATTTTGCATCATCTCATCTGGCGGCGGGGGATTATCCTGGGCCAGTTCTCGACGCATAACAGACATCGCACTGGCCATAAACAAGGCTGCTGGAACCCCCTTCCCCGACACATCCCCCAGGGCCAGCCATAAGTCGCCTTGGGGATGTGGATACACCTCAAAAAAGTCACCGCCGACGCCTCGGGCCGGATAACAGCAGGCTTGAACCTTCTCCGTGTCCGACTCCGGCAGACTCTGACGCAACAGATTCGACTGAATTTGCCGCGCTACATCTAACTCGGCCAGCATTTTCTCAGCCTGTTCCTGAGTGCGTTGATAGAGTCGAGCTTGAGACAGGGCCAAAGCCGCTTGTTCGGCCACCAACTCAATCAAACGGACATCTTCAGCGGACCAAGGGGTGTCACTTCCTGACTGATACAGGGCCAGGATAGCGAGTAAATTCTGTTGATAAATCAGGGGAACCGCCAAATGAGAGACCGCAGCCTCCTCATCCTGGACTAACTCACTTTGACGAGCTTGGAACACTGACTGCACCAAATTCTCATCATAAGGTGAGGTGGTCAACTCCTCTGACTCCTCAGACCCATAGGATACCGCGCCGGAACTGCGCAGTTTATCACCATCGACGGGATAGAGTTTCGTCCCGGAAGCGTCGAAATTGCGGCCAACGGTTTCGACAATCGTGGCGAGCATACTCTCATAGTCGAGAGATTCTCGTACCGCCGTCATAATAGCGTTGAGCAGCGACTCCCGGCGCAAAATGCGGTTGAGCTCATTGGTGCGTTGTTTAACAACCTTGTAGGTTTCCGAGGCTTGTTGAACAACGGATTTGAGTTCTTCAGGATTCCAAGGTTTGGTGATGTATTTGAAGACCTGACCGGAGTTAATGGCTTCAACGAGGTCTTCAACATCGGTGTATCCCGTCAGTAGGATACGAATGGTGTCTGGATAGCGGTCAACGGTTTTACTTAAAAATTCAGTCCCATTCATCTCTGGCATACGCTGGTCAGAGATGATAATCGCCATCTCGCCCCGGTCCTCAAGGACTTGTAGGGCGGACATGGCGCTTTCCGCTTTGTAGACTTGAAACTCCCGTCGAAACGTCCGATAGAGCAAATCGAGGTTGTCCGTTTCGTCGTCAACCACGAGGAGTTTGAGTTTTTTTTCTTTTCCCCGACTCATGCCATCTCCAACTCGTGGGCTAGTTCACAGGGTGCGATCATGGGTCAAGACCTCCAGTTAACCCCGGAGGCCACTGACATGATCCAGTGACTTTAGGATAGTGAGCGATAGGTCGAACCGTCCGGCTCAAATCGTAAATTCTTCACCGTTGGGCGATCGCATCTTAGTCATCCTAACTCAAGATCTCACCGACAGCGACCGCAATGGCACTGAGAATTTACAAATTCTCTGTAAATTGCCCCAGAACCGGCGCTGAAAACGGGTTCCAATTCAGGCACGCCCCTGATGTAGCCGAGTTTCCCGTTTTGCTGTCCTCAAGGGGTGATGGCGATGACTCATGGCGATGACTCAAGGTTCTCGTATCGTTGAGCAAAGCGCAGTTTAGCCGATCGCGATCGCGGGTTCACCGCCTGTTCATCGTCTTTAGGGCAAATCGGTTTTTTTGTCAAGACCTTAAGCTGATCATGTCCGCGCCAACGATGTTTCACCAAGCGATCTTCGAGACTATGAAAACTAATCGCGCCAATGCGTCCTTCGGGGGCTAACCCCTGCGGGGCGCGATCGAGCCAAGTTTCGAGACTCTCCAACTCCTGATTGACGGCAATGCGTAGGGCTTGAAACACCCGAGTGGCGGGGTGAATGCGACCATAGCGATAGCGGCGAGGGACCGTGGCGGCGATCGCCCCAGCTAACTGAGTCGTGGTCAAAAACGGTCGTTGTTGCACAATAGCCCGGGCAATCCGCCGCGAGAGACGTTCCTCCCCATAGTGATAAAAGATATCCGCCAACTCCTTCTCATCATGGTGATTCACCAATTCCGCCGCCGTCAGGGACTGACGATCATCCATTCGCATATCCAGCGGGGCCTCCTGACGGAAACTAAAACCCCGTTCCGGGATATCCAACTGACCCGAACTGACCCCCAAATCGGCGATAATGCCATCAAACTGGTGGTCCCGATAGGGAAACTCGGCAAAATTGCCGCGCCAAAAGGAGACGCGATCGCCAAACTCGGCCAAATTCTGGCCCGCCGTCTCCAACGCCATCCCATCCCGGTCAATGGCCAGTACCTGGGTCTGGGGGGCCGCCTCTAAAATCAAGCGCGTATGGCCCCCCGCCCCCACCGTCGCATCCAGATAACGTCCCCCAGGCCGAACCTGGAGATACTCAAGAATTTCGCGGGCCAACACCGAAATATGCTGGAACGGTGTCGAGGTAAAATCCGTAGAATTTTCTGCAATTTCAGTCAAGCTAATCCCCCATGTTCCCTATAATAAGGGCAACGTCGAAACAAAACGATACATCGAAAATACAGCGAAACGGGGCCGTCAAACCCCGCGATAATCCTTTTTACGCTAACAGCTTTCGCTGAGACAAACCCAATCGGATACGTCCTAACCTTATGCCTAACCTCGAAACTCGAACCGAACCGATGGTGCTCAATATGGGACCGCACCATCCCTCAATGCACGGCGTTCTACGTCTGATTGTCACCCTTGACGGGGAAGATGTCATCGACTGCGAACCCGTCATCGGCTATCTTCACCGAGGTATGGAGAAAATCGCCGAAAGCCGCACCAACATCATGTTCGTTCCCTACGTCAGCCGTTGGGACTACGCAGCGGGGATGTTCAACGAAGCCATCACCGTCAACGCCCCCGAACAACTAGCCGGCGTTGAGGTTCCCAAACGGGCCAGCTACATCCGCATGATTATGCTGGAACTCAACCGCATCGCCAACCATCTTCTCTGGCTTGGCCCCTTCCTGGCCGATGTCGGCGCCCAAACCCCCTTTTTCTACATCTTCCGGGAACGGGAACTGATTTATGACCTCTGGGAAGCCGCCACGGGCCAGCGACTCATCAATAACAACTATTTCCGCATCGGTGGTGTCGCCGCAGATCTCCCCTACGGTTGGGTCGATAAATGCGAAGACTTCTGCGACTACTTCGATCCCAAAGTCGATGAGTACGAAAAACTGATCACCAATAACCCGATCTTCCGCCGCCGCATCCAAGGAATTGGCGTGATTAGTCGTGAAGAAGCCATTAACTGGGGTCTCTCAGGTCCGATGTTGCGGGCCTCGGGCGTGAAGTGGGACTTGCGTAAGGTCGATTCCTACGAATGTTACGACGAACTCGATTGGGACATTCACTGGGAAACCGAAGGAGATTGTTACGCCCGCTATCTGGTGCGGATTCGCGAAATGCGCGAGTCGGTTAAAATCCTCCGTCAAGCCCTGAAACAACTTCCCGGTGGTCCGTTTGAGAACCTAGAAGCCCGACGCATGGCTGAGGGTCCGAAGTCAGAATGGAACGACTTTGACTATCAGTTTATGGGCAAACGGATTCCCCCCACCTTCAAGATTCCTGAAGGGGAACATTATGTACGCCTCGAATCTGGGAAGGGCGAATTAGGGGTGTTTATTAAAGGGAATAACAACATCTTCCCCTGGCGGTTCAAAATCCGCGCCGCTGACTTCAATAACTTGCAAATTCTGCCTCACATCTTGCGTGGGGCGAAGGTGGCCGATATTGTGGCCATTCTCGGTAGTATCGATGTGATTATGGGGTCTGTCGATCGCTAACCCCGCCTTAAAATCTTCCCCCGTCAGCCATCCCTGACGGGGGTTTCGCATTTTTAGACTCGTCAACGGCCCGAGGCCCGCTTCCAACTCGCCCGATAGGCGGCAGATTTCTCTAAACGACAGGGATAGCCAGCCCGTCCATCAATCTCCCCGAGACAGGCGAACAACTCATCAAAACGCAACCGTAGTTCCGGATGACGGCGTACAATCTCCTGGGCGCGGGGGCTATCGAGGGAGATTTGCACCTGGCGCGATCGCAAACTGATACAATAATCGATTCCGGGCTGAAGTTGATGCCGTTGCAGCAAATTGTTGAGTTGCTGGGACGTTTGCATCAGACGCACCCGTGACGACGCTTCTCGGGTAGCATCATTCTCGTCTTGAGTTAATGCCCGCCAGAACTGACGCAGGCGATCGCCGACTCCCATCACGTTACCTCACTCTCTACCACAACTTTAGGTATTTGTCAATAAATATCCTGAATTAATGTCAGGACATCTCCAGCCACCCTCTGCACTGTCCCCAATTGTAGCGGCCTCAATGGCTTATGCCCCTTGCCCCTTGCCTTTCTTCTCCCTGTTCCCTGTTCCCTGTTCCCTGTTCCCTGTTCCCTGTTCCCTGTTCCCTG
>OFEU01000201.1_pt1 | contig 60849 bp, 55 predicted proteins | sample 1521221 | NCBI WGS metagenome assembly OFEU01 (sample SAMN03766357, study PRJEB24113) | microbial mat metagenome | isolation source: enrichment culture HLUCC-O from microbial mat sample contains cyanobacterium... | reverse complement strand
GCCGTTCTTATGGCATCGTCTAAGGCTTGATATTGTACCTTAGAGCCGTTTAGTAGCTTGGCTTCTCTAACTATCATGACTGAATTTTATCACAGAGAAATGCAGATAAGCACAAATCCTGTATTCTTTTTTGTGGGTTGCCATTCATCTCACCGCCAAATCAAAGATTATGGCGGGAGCCTTCTTGCAACATTGAGGTAATCATGGCAACACCGCCATTACTCCTGATCAGATTGGTAATGACACCATTACTGACTTTATGTCTGGCCAAGACAAGATTGTTCTCGATCGCAGTGTCTATACAGCCTTAGGCGACAGCTTAGCCGCCTCAGACTTCACAGCCATTGAGTTTAACGATGGAGCCAGTGATGCCAAACTCGTCTATGAACAGTCAACCGGCCAACTCTTCTATAATCCCACCACGGATCTCGGCGATGAATCAACCATCGCTCGCTTAGACACGCTACCGGATCTGACCATCAATGATTTCGAGTTACTCTAAAGGAGTCCCCTCCCGCCTCGCTGGGGAGTCGGAGTTACACCAACTCCGACAAGGGTTCCAACGGGAGCGTTTCATCGAGACACTCAGGGGCTGCGATCGCCGTCTCAAACGCCATCCTGACTGTGCAGCAACGCACCAACTACGGGGGGAAACCCTGGCCGAACTCCATCGCATCAATGAAGCCATCAACGCCTATCAATGCTCGCTCAACTGCGATCGCCAACGTCCCCAACCCTATGCCTATCTCGGGCAACTCTACGATCGCAACGGTGACGCTCCCCAAGCGGCTCGCTACTATGAAATCGCCTTACAATTGCGGCCCCAATGGCAAGCTCTGCGTTATAACCTAGCCCGAACCTATCTCCATCAGGGAAACCACAGCCAAGCTCATCATCACTACCACATTGCCATCCAACAGAATCCCCAAGATGCCAAAGCCTATAACGATTTAGGGACACTCTATGAACGCTGGGGACGACTGCAACAGGCTCAAACCTATTATCAACAAGCCCTCGCAGTAGAACCGAACCGCCGCCAAACGCAACGCAATCTAGCGGTATTACTGCTCAAACAACATCGTCCCCAGGAGGCTCGTCTGGTCTTAGATCAGGCTCTAGCTCAAGATAGGGATGCGGCCGATCTCCATCATCTTCGCGGCTGGTGCGATCGCCTCAGCGATCGCCTCGATCTCGCTCTAGCTCACTATCTCCGCAGTCTGCAACTCGATGCCAATCAGGTTCAAGTTCACGAGGATTTAGGCAAACTCTTCGATCGCCTACAACAACCCGCCGCCGCTCTCACCTGTTTTCAACGAGCCATAGAACTCGCCCCGCAACAGTTAGATCTCTATGGCTATACCGCTCAGATGGCCTTGCAACTCGAACAGCCGACGGAAGCCGTCAACCAATTGGCTGAAGCCGTGACTCGGATGCCCCAGGACGCAATAACCTGGCTGCAAACCTTAACCTCAACAGCCATGGCTGAGCCACCCATTGAGTGTGGAGATCTCTATGAGCAAGCCTTCTTAGCTCGACAGGCGGTGATTGAGACGTTAATGCAGGACACTCTCCCAGCTTGCCAGCAGGCTCTGGCGTATCTCTATCGCTGCTGGGGCGATGTTCGCTTCGCCTATGAGGCGGTGTTGGAAGCTCAAACCTACTATCAACTCTCCCTCATCGTTGAGGCCAACAATCCCGAGGCGGAACAGGGATTAGGAGCCGCTCTGCTGAGTCAGCAACGGCTGGCCAAACTCAAACAATCTCCCCGTGGTTATCCCTATCCCCAAGGGCAGTTTTCGGGAACTCTCGCCTGGTTGGGGAATCGCCCCCAGCATCGCTATTTTCCCCTCAACGATGGCCAAGCATCCGGGAACCGCTCCCCCAAGTCTCTCAGTGACGAGACTCAGGTTCCCCTCCCGGAGCCAGCGGATATGGCTGGGAAACCCTGTCAGGGTATTAACTGCCCCACTTGTCTGCAACGGATTCAAGAACAGTTTGCCCCCATCGGGCTGCAACAACATCACTATCACTGTCCCCTCGGGGCGGAACTCCCCCAGGTTAAGGGCGATCGCTTCACGGTAGAGATTGCCCAGGGACGAGTTTGGACGATGCCCCAAGAGCATTGGTGGAAGGTGTGCGAGGCGATCGCCGTCATGACCGCAGATAATATCCTCTTAGCGGAACTCTGCCGCGAGTATCCCGGAACTCTTCCTGGCTGCCCCCACGCCGCTCACCCAAACCGTCCCCATCGTATCTTTACAACCACTCAACTGCCCCCAGTGGAAAAGATTGAGGGAACCGTCGCCGTACTGACGGGCCTTTCGGCGAATGTCTATTTTCACTGGATGGTGGATATCTTGCCCCGTCTCGATATCTTGCGGCGTAGTGGCTTCCCTGAAGGCGAGATTGACTGGTTTTATGTCAACAGCGTGGCGAAACCCTTTCAGCGGCAAACCTTAGAAGAGTTGGGGATTCCCGGCGATCGCATCCTAGAGAGCGATCGCCATCCTCATCTGCAAGCCAGCCGCCTGGTGGTTCCCAGTTTTGCCAGCCCTATCGGTTGGGCTACTCCTGAGTCGATTGAGTTCTTGCGATCGCAATTCCTCTCTCCTCAATCAACACCCTCCACCACTCCCAAACGACTCTATCTCAGTCGTCAAACGGCTCGTTATCGCAAGGTCATTAACGAAGCCGAACTCATCCAATGCCTAGAACAACAAGGCTTCACCGTCGTGACTTTAGACGAGTATAGCGTCCGGGAACAGGCCCAACTTTTCGCCAATGCTGAGGTCATTGTTGCCCCCCACGGAGCAGCACTCACAAACTTGTTATTTTGTCAACCTAAAACCACGATTTTAGAGTTGTTTTCTCCCAACTATATTCGTTATTATTATTGGTCAATTTGTCAATATCTTAAGCTCAATCACTACTATGCCATCGGCGCAGCCTTACCCTGTTCCGCCCTACGCCGCCTCCTCTATCCAGATGCCCTTACGGAAGATTTTTGGGTTGATGTTTCGGGCGTTAAGCAGTTAATCTCAAGCCCAAAATTCCTCTCCCAGTAACTCCGTTAAATCGCGATTATAGGGCGCGTAAAATTCTGCTAACAACTGACGAGTTTTTTCCTCGCTGGGAGGATAATGACCTTGATTATATTGAGGATAGTCTCTCAATGGATAATCGGGGAGTCCTAGAAACTGATAGACTTGTCTTGATATCTGCTCAGGATGACGATAAAACGCTTCACTTTGAACAATCAAAAACTGCTCTCTGGGAAAATAGGAAAACCAACGCCGTAGCTGATCGGCATAGAACCCTCGCTCTAAGTAATTTTTGGGAACACTCTCGTAGGGAGAATTAGGCTGCAAGTTGTTTATATTTTTTTGCAATGCGACCTCTAATGAATCTTGTTCTTGATGAATTTTACGCCAATGATGATAATGAGAAATTGCTCGATTGACGGGATTACGAAGTAAGATAATAAACTTGATTTTAGAACCATGACTTGCCAGGCGTTTCGGCGTATCAGGAAAATCAAAATAATTGGGACAAGCTTCCCCAGTCTGATACGTTCCCTCAGTCGGTAATTTAGGAAATTGGGCTAAATACCAATCGAGTCCATGATAGAATTTCCAAGACCAAAATTCTAATTCTTTACGCAAGGGGGGCAAAATTTGGGGATGTTGTGTCATGTAGGCATATAGGGAGCTGGTTCCGGCTTTTTGCGCTCCTAAAATAATAAAGTTAGGGGTAGAAGGGCGACCATCGGGAGGGCGACCACAAGGGTTCGCCCCTACGTTTGGAAATGGGTCTAAATTGCTATTTTGGTGATTTCTAGCATACATCAAATTTATCCCCTGTCGATAATAGAAAATTGCCTCATTTTTGTTGTTTTGTAATGATAAGGCATCGCCGAGATTGATATATACATTTAGAGAATCTGGAGCTTGTTTAAGAGTTTTTTTGAATTGGTGTATTGCGGCTAAGACTTTGTTTGCCTCTTTTAATGATTTCCAGAATAAGGGATAGTAATACCAAGCAAAATCGGGATTGAGGGGAATGCTTTTTAGGTAAATATCCACCATCGCGGCGCGATCGCCCAACCCGGAGAAACAGGCGGCTTGCTGATGTAACGTGGTAAAATCCTCTGGATCAAGGTCTAGGGAGCGTTGATAGGCGGAAATTGCCTCAGGCCAGTGTTGCAGACTCATTAACGCATCTCCCCATTGTCGATGAAGGACAGCGGATTGGGGGGTTAAGGCGCAGATATGGTGATAATAGGATTGAGCTTGTTCCAATTTCCCTAACCTTAACCAACGTTTCCCTAAGGTTAAATGTTCTGCTAGAGTCGCCCATTGGGGGTCGAGGGTTAACGCTTGAGTCCAACAGGTTAGGGCTTGATGTTCTTGCTGTTGCTGTTCCCAAAAACGGGCAAATTCTCGATAGGTTTTGGCGCAATTGGGCTGAATGTTTAAACTTTTTTGATAGTAGGCGATCGCCTCGGCTGAATTTCCCTGTTGACGATGACAGTTGGCGAGATTCCGTAAAATTTCGTGAGTCTTCATAGGCGAGATTGAGCAAATTTGATTTATAGCAAAAGTTGGTCTGAATAGGACAAGAAGGGAACAGGGAACAGGGAACAGGGAACAGGTAGGGGATTCTCTCCCAACTCAGAGTGTCCTAAGCCAATCTGCGATTGCTATAGAAAATTTAATTTAGCAAATTTGATTTAGTAACCTTACAGGGTTAATCCTAGAATCGCTCCTGTTCTTAATTTACAGATTTTACCGCCCTAAATCCGTACAAACTTCATTGAACTTTGCCATCACGAAACCAAATAATACGCTCCGTTCGTTTAGCAACCTCTGGCTCGTGCGTCACCATCACAATGGTAATTCCGGACTCATTCAGTTGCGCAAAAATGCCCATCACTTCATCAGTCGTGTGAGTATCTAACGCCCCCGTTGGTTCATCAGCTAACAGAAGAACCGGGCGATTGACGATCGCCCGCGCAATAGCCACCCGTTGCTGTTGTCCCCCAGACAGTTGTGTGGGTTTGTTGTTGATGCGATCGCCCAATCCAACCCGAACGAGCGCCTCTTGCGCCCGTTCAACCCGTTCTGCATGAGGAACCCCAGCATAAATCATCGGTAAAATAACATTATCTAAGGCGGTCATCTGAGATAATAGATGAAATTGTTGAAAAACAAAACCGAGTTTACGATTGCGAACTTGAGCCAGATGGGGTTCATCAAACCCCGCCACATCCACCCCATCGAGATAGTACTGTCCTCGACTGGGGCGATCGAGACAACCAATCACATTCATCGCCGTCGATTTCCCAGAACCCGACGGTCCCATAATCGAACAATACTCCCCCGGATAAATACAAAAACTCACACCATCAAGGGCGCGAACTTCGGTATTTCCCGAACCATAAATTTTATAGATCTCCTCAAAACGAACCAGAGGGCGATCGCCTGACGGAGACAACGGCGACAGTTGAGGATCAACATCAGTAGAAGCCATAGGGAAATCAACAGAAAACAAAAATGGACAGCGAGCTAATCGATAAATAACATCCGCAACACCGATGGCGTAAAAGGATTTTCATCCGCTTGTAACATCTCAATCCAGTTTTGTCGTTGGAAGCGACGAACCTCATGATCCGTTTCCTCAACAAAGACTTGAAAATCCGCGATCGCCCCCTCAAAATCTCCCACCAACGCCCGCGCCAAACCGCGACTATCACGAATCTCAATATTGTCAGGAGCCAGTTCCACCGCCCGTTCACAGGCCTCAAGAACCGCCTCAGGCTCTCCCCACAAACTGCCATACCAACACAGAAGATTCCACGATTGCGCCCCCACCTCCCCATGAAGATTCAGCGCATCAGCCTCGTTATAGAGGGAAACCGCCTCTAAGACTTCGCCGCGCATAACTCGCCGTTCCCCCTCTTCGAGTAACTCCGAGGCGCGACGGCGGCGGCTCAATCTCATCTGAGGGACTCCATGAACCTCCATCGCCGTAGCTGCTGGGTGAACCTCCATCACCCCCAGCCACAGCAGACATGAACTCGCCAAAACCGTCCCAAATTTAACCGTCATCGTCAATGTTCTACTCGCTCAAATCGTTGCAACCACTGTTGAATCTGTTGTTTCCATACCGTATCCGCACCGCTGTTATCTAACACTAGCGTTGCCTGGCGGCATTTCTCGGCTAAGGGCATTTGAGCCCTCAGGCGCGATCGCACCTGTTCTTCATCATAGCCATCCCGTTGCTGTAGTCGTAGTTTCTGTTGCTCTAGGGTACAGTAAACCACCCAAATCTCCGTCACCAAATCCGTCATCTGCGCCTCAAACAGCAAGGGAACCACCAACAGTAACGGTGGCCAGGATGCGGCGGTGGCGATCGCCTCCTGGAACCGCTGCCGGATACGAGGATGAATCTGCGCTTCTAACCACTGTCGTTCTTTCTCGGCCTCGGCCGTCTCTTGGAAGACAATGGCCCCTAACTCAGCGCGATTGAGACGGCCATCAGGCTGTAGCACCGACTCACCATAGCGCTGTACAATATCGTGCCAGGCCGCCGTTCCCGGCTGCACCACTTGGCGCGACAAGACATCGGCATCCAGCATCGGCCAGCCATAGTGCTGACTCAGATAGGCCGCCACGGTACTTTTGCCCGTGGCGATGCCGCCTGTTAAGCCAATGACTGGCGGCGTTGTCTCACTCACGACACCACCACCGTCAGTTCATCGCCCACCTTTAACCCCAGCCGTTCCTGGGCGCTATGTTGATAAGCCGCTAACTCGAGCCAGCCGTGACGGGAGGCGATCGCCACCACCTCTTGCTCTTTAGCATCCATATAACTCTCACCCTGGGGAATCTGACGTCCGGCGGCCTCAACGTGCCAGGATTTGCCGATTAACTCATCCGAGGCAATGTTGCTGATTAAATTGCCGAAGCGATCGCAGTATTGAATCACCCCTGTCAGACGATTCTCCTGCCATTGGGCATCCTGGAGTGACAAGCGGGTGAGACTTTCAGGATCAATCGCTGTTCCCAAACGATCAACCCGCACCCCCGTCGCCACATGAGCGCCAACGGTGGCAAAAATATCGCGAGCGTGGAACGTCTGACTCGGTTCGGGAGTGCGCCAATACTTGGTTTCCGTCAACTCCACCGCCGCCAGGATTTTATCCTGATGCTGCCGCAGAACCCCATCAAAAATGCCATTATCAGGGCCAATCAGGAAGCCATCTTCGAGTTGAATGGCAACGCCGCGCCGGGATGTGCCGACACCGGGATCAACCACGGCGATATGAACCGTCTCTTTGGGAAAGAAGGGATAGGCGTTGGCGAGACAGAAGCGGGCCGCGAGGATATCTTGTGGGGGGATATCATGGGTGATGTCGGTGACGGCTAAGGAGGGTTCAATTTTGGCGATCGCCCCCTTGAGAATCCCCACATAGCCATCTCGTTCACCGAAATCGGTCAATAAGGTTAAATGTCGTCGAGAAAACATAAAGGCTCCTGTATAAACTACATCTCTCCCCTCATCGTAACGGTAGATTTGCCCTCACTCTCCCTTCACAGGGCAGATTCACGAAAATAAGCCCCGTTTACCATCGGGTAAAATGGTGCGCCAATTGGTTTTAGCTGCCGTTAACTGTTCCTGAGTCACCTTGGCGTTGCTTAAATTGGCCCCGCAGAGATTGGCGTTGGTTAAGTTGGCATAGGTTAAATAGGCATTGGTTAAATCTGCCCCTCGCAAATCGGCCCCGCCTAGGTTGCAATAACTCATAAAGGCATCGCTGAGATCGGCATCGCGCAAGTTGGCGTGATTCATACCCGTTTGACTTAAATCGGCTTTATGTAAGTTGGCGCCTCGTAAATTGGTTTTGACGAGTTTACTTTCATTGAAATTAACCCCTTCGAGATTCAACTCTTGTAAATCGGCACCGCTTAAATTACAGTTGGCAAAATCTCGCCGTCCTTTGAAATAATCCCGTTTAAGAATAGCTAACGTTAAACGGCCTCGGGCCATACTATTGCCACTGAGTTGAGTGGGGTTCGATTGGCTGCGATCGCCTCGGTTCTTGCCCGCCTTCGCAAAAGCACTGCGCGAGCGTCGGGGTGACTGGCGATGCAAACGGGTGTCCGCTAACCCCGTCGCATCGAGGGGGTCACTATTGGACAAATGGGTGCGCCATTGTTCCTCGGAAGGGACAAACTCCGTCTCAGAGGGGTTTAACTCCGTCTCAGACGGTCCTAGGGCCGTTTCTTCCGGCTCATGCGCCCCCCACTGAGTGACTCCATCCTCGGCTTCTAAATAGGTTTGTTCCTGCATTTTCTGAGGCTGCATGGGAACCGAGGTATCCCTCAACTGTGCCTCCGACGGCTGATAATGTAAATCCGCTAACACCTGGTCAGGGGACTGATAGCGCTGGGACAACAGCGGCTGTAACATCTTATCGAGGACATAGGCTAGATTCTCGCTGACCGTGATGCGATCGCGCCAGGTAATGGCCCCAGTTAGGGGATCATAGCCCAAACGGCGAGGAGATTTCCCAGACAGTAAATAGAGACAGGTGGCCGCCAAAGCATAGATATCACTAGAGAACACCGGGTGCATGGCCATCTGTTCGGGGGGAGCAAATCCCGGTGTACCAATGGCGAACGAGGTATTCGGCGCCTGATCGTCATCGCTTAACATCGCCGTATGGCTCACTTCATCTTTAACGGCCCCAAAATCAATAAAAACTAAGCGGCCATCAATGCTACGGCGAATCACGTTGGCGGGTTTAATATCCCGGTGAATCACCGACTGGGTTTGAAAGTATTTGAGCAATTCTAGGGTTTCATCGAGAACCGCTCGCACTTTAAATTCGTCAAAGACCCCATAGCGTTTGACTTCCTGCTTGAGAGTCAATCCTTTGACGTATTCTTGAACGAGATAGAATTGTCCGCCAATTTCAAAATAGTCCAGTAGGGAGGGAACTTGAGGGTGATTGCCGATTTTACCTAAGGTGGCGGCTTCTCGCTCGAAGAGTTTACGGGCGCGATCAATGACATTGGGGCTATTGGAGGCGACTCGTAATTGTTTAATGGCACACACCGGCTCACCCGGTAGGGCCACATTTCGAGCCGCAAAGGTTGCACCAAACCCGCCTTGTCCGAGGATTTTGACAGATCGGTATCGTCCGTTGAGTAGCAAGGGAGAGCCACAACTGACACATTGCTCAGCAGAGTCGTGATTTTCAGGACTCGGACAGGCTGGATTAACGCAATAACTCATGGACAGTTGCTAGGATTCGCAATGAGGAACTGTAGGGGAACTGGAGAAACGAAACTTTCCCTGATGTTGAATCAAACTCCTGCCTCCATTGTGACATCTCACTTGCCGGGCCAGGACAGGATGGCAAAAACCGGGTAGTTTCACGTAAAACTGTCGTTAATAAGTCAGTCACGGCGGGCTGCAACAGCCGTTGCTACCCCGTACTGGCCGTTAGCTCAAAGTTTGGCTCAAAGTAATGACATTGTCCCCTCCTCGGCGATCGCCAACTCCGAGATCTGTGCCAGCCGTGACTCCGGTTCCCGCAAGGGGGCATCGGCTTCGGGCAAGGGAGGCCCTTCGAGGGCTTGCAACTCGGTCAAACTTAAGCGGGTAATCAGTTCGTGAGTTCGGGTTGAGGGGTGAATCTCGTCCCAAAACAGATACTCTTCGGGATTATCTACAAGCTCTCCGGTGAGGGGATCTAAGGCTGGCTCAGTTGTTTGGCTAAAGCCCAATTCTTGGGAATTGTCTAAAATCTCCTCGAAGGCTCCGGCAATATCTAACTCTAAAATTTCAATGCCAAATTGCTGCTCTAACGCCTCGAAACGGGCGGCTAAGGCTTGATTCGTTGCCAAGACGGCCCCGGTCAGCAGATCCCCTTGACCTTGGCTTAACGCCGCCGGAAGCTGACCGATATCCGGCAGATTCGCCACTAGAAACTGTTGCGCTCCGGCCTCGGCTAAGGTGGAGATATGGTCGGTTAAATTGTCGGCGATCGCCTCAGGAGAGCGCTGAGCAAAAATCAGATCATTGGCTCCGGCGGACAGATAAACGAGATCCTCGGACTCGGGACGATCTTGACTGAGATAAGCCTCAATCTGTTGACCGACATTAGGAGCGCCATTGGGCAAGGTTCCCGGCCCCGTTTGCGCTCCAGCAAAGGCGTAGTTGCTTCCCCCAGCCAACGCTGGAATCGGCGCAGCAAACCCCAGCCGCTCGGCGATCCATTCCGGGAGAACTGGCCCATTGGAGAACCGTCCCTGAAAATAGGGGGGAGAGGGCGGTTGCTGTTGGCCGAGGGCTAAAAATAGGTTTCCGGTATCACTGAGACTATCGCCAAAAATCACAAAGTCCCCAGTTACGGAGACTCCCAAATCGACCAGGGTTTCAAAGCGCCCTTGCTCGGAGTTGCCTTGGCCATCGGTGAGGCGATAATAATAGGTTTGATTGGGGGCTAATTCCGTCAGATTGATGGTTAGGCGATCGCCCTGGCTATCGGAGTTGGCAATACGCACACCCGCGAGCGTCTCAAAGTCTGGTGTTCGGGAGTATTCAGCGGCGAGAAAGCCTCTGGAGTCGGCTTCAAGTTGGGCGCTGGTGGTTGTGCGCTCTGAAACTCTGGCCTCAATGGGGGGAAGGGTGGAGTCAGAGGCGGTTTGACGCAACTGTTTGAGGGGAATGCTAACATCGCTGTTGAACAGAGAGAGAAAGTTAAACTGGTTCATCATGACTCTGACGGTTTGGGGACAGGGGTGAGCGATTGTGGCGATCGCCGGAGTGTTGGTTGGCTAAGGCTTATGGCTTGAGAGTCTCATTGTCTCAGCTCATTGTCTCAGCTCATTGTCTCAGGTGGATGATTGCTCTGTGGTTTCTCTGAGTTTTTGACATCGTTCTAGGTAAATTTTAGCAGGATAATCTGCGGGGTTTTGAGCTAAACAGTCTAAAAATAAATCTTGAGCTTCTTGGATCTTTTGTCCTTGTAAGTACGCCAGTCCCAGCTCAAACTGAGTTCGAGTGGCCAGTTTGCCAGAACGAACGGGTTCGGGGTCTGCGTCAAACACTTCAAAAATTGAGGTCTTCTGACTTTTTCCTTTGACTAAAACTCGGTCAATTAGACGGATATTATAATCTCCGGTATTTTGCAGTTTAATAAAGGTTTCTTCGGCAATGAGTAAGGGAACGCCATACACTTTAGTGAGTCCTTCAACTCGTGAAGCCAGATTAACAGCATCACTAATCGCTGTACTATTCATGTGTTTTTTACCGCCAACAGTTCCTAACATAAGCTGTCCGGTATTGATGCCAATGCCAATTTTAATCGGTCTGCGCCCAGGCCGTTGACGACTTTGGTTATAGGTGTCTAGGTTGTTTAACATGGCGATCGCCGCCTTCACAGCATCATCTGCGGTTCCGCCAAATAACGCCATAATGGCATCACCAATATATTTATCAATAAAACCATGATTATCTAAAATTGCTGGCTCCATGCGCGATAAATAGCCATTGATAAACTTGAAGTTATCTTCGGGCTTCATTCCTTCACTTAATTTTGTGAAATCTCGAATATCTGAAAAAAGAATTGACATTTCTCGCTCAACAGTATCCCCAAGCTGAACGTCAATGATACTCGATTTATCCAAGAACTCTAAGAACTCTTTGGGTACAAACTTAGCATAAGCAAGACTCAAGCGAGACAGTTTTAAGTGAGTTTTTAAACGCGCTAAAAGTTCTCGTTTGTTAACGGGTTTTGTCAGATAATCATTGGCTCCATTCTGAAGTCCAACCACAATATCTTCTGAGCGATTTTTAGCCGTTAGCAACAAAATGGGCAGTTCATGAGCCGAATAGGTTTCTCGTAGTTTTTGAGTCACCTCATAGCCCGTCATTTTGGGCATCATCACATCGAGAATTACCAAATCAGGCTTTAAACCATTTTCGATCATTTCCAAGGCTTCAAGCCCATTTACCGCTTGGGTAATCACATAATTTTCCAGTGAGAGGTGATTAACCAACACCTGTAAATTGATCGCCTCATCATCAACAATCAAAATTGTGGCGACATCTTCACGATTATCCGCTTGAATCTGGACGATAACCTCCGATGTCGTTTGAGAAACCAACAGGTCCGAGGTGATAGGTTCTTGGACTTCAGGGTGAGTCAGGGATGACCTTAATCCTGGGTTCTCAACCTCTGGGTTAACTTGATCTGTGTCAGGAGATGACCCCAACAAACGAGGGTTATTCTCAACCGCCGAGACTTCATCATCCCAAGAACCATCCTCAGCAAACATCGGTTTCACCTGGGTTGGTGAGGCCATTTGAGACGCCGCCAGTTGCTCAGGAGTCACGACGGGTAAACTAAAGGTAAATTGCGATCCTTTACCCACAATCGATTGTACCGTCAAGGTTCCACCATGTAGTTCTACAAGCTGTTTCGTCACCGCTAATCCGAGTCCCGTTCCGCCATAATCTCGTGATGTCGATCCATCTGCTTGTTCAAAGGATTCAAAAATGGACTGGTGTTTGTCCGCCGGAATCCCAATTCCCGTGTCTGATACTGTCACCAATAAATAGCCCCCCATGGACTCTTGAGCCGCCAGGGTGGAGTCCTCTTGAATGTTTAATTGTAAGCCTAAGCGATCCGCCGAGTTAGTGGTTTGCAGTTCTGACTCCTGGGAATAGATTGCCGAAATTCCCACAAACCCTTCTTCGGTAAATTTAATCGCATTTCCGACTAAGTTGTATAAAATTTGTTGCAGGCGATTTTCATCGGCATATGCCCAAGGAAGTTGAGGAGAAATTGCATTGATAAGCTGAACATTTTTGCGAGATACCAAACTTTGACAAAGATTTAAAACCGATTCCACAATTTCGCGAAGGCCAACGGGCTGGGGTTGTAAGTGAATTTGTTTGTGGCGTAACTTCGAGAAATCTAAAATATCATTAACCAAGGTATTGAGCCGATAGCAACTTTTAATAATTAGACTTAAGTTATTTTGCTGAGCGGGATTGAGAGGGCCGGCTACTCCATCAAGGAGCGATTCAGCGATGCCAATTGTGCCATTGAGGGGCGTTCGTAACTCATGGGAGGTATTCGCTAAAAACTCATCTTTGAGTTTATCAAGCCGTTGCATTTGCTCATTTTTGGCTTGTAAATCCCTAAAATACTCTTGGAGTTGCGTGGCCATGCGGCGAAACGAGCGGGCTAAATCGCCAATTTCATCGTGGCGATGTTCGGGAACCGGATGTTGCCATTGTCCCTGAGAGAGGGCCTGAGCCGACTCTTTGAGCTGTTGCAGCGGTGAAACCACCCAACGGGCCGTCACCGCACCGATCGCCGTCGAAATGACCAACGCCAAGCCACAGAGTAACAGGGTATTACGGGTGTTGGCGTGAATCCGCTCCATGAAATCCCCTTCCGGGATGACCACCACAATCGACCAATTGAGTCCCCATTCATCCTCAAAGGGTCTGACTTGTACTAAGTGTGACTCCCCCTCAAGGGTAAACCGCTCTTGGCGGATGTCGTCAACCCGGACGAACCCGCCCAACTCCCCTAACAGATAACTGGCGGTTTCTTGAATGAGGTCGTTGCTGCTTTCACTGGCGTAGAGGCGAGTGGGATTCGTGTCATCCTCGGAGAAGGGCGGATCTGAGGTAGATGTGGCGATGAGTTGGCCCTGTTGGTCAACAATGAAGGTTTCCCCGGTTTTTCCGACCTCAAGCTTGCCCAGAAACGTGCTGATATCCAGCAGCGATAAATCGACAGCAAAGACTCCCAATAACTCCCCCTGAGCGTCATAGACCGCCTGAGCGGTGGGAAGAGCCAGATTATGGTAGGGAGCATCCCAGACATAGACCTCTCCCCATTGAGGCGATCGCGCCCCAATCGCGTCCAAATACCAGGGTCGAGTCAGGGCATCATAGTCAGGAACCGCTGACAATGGTTGCGTCGGCTCTCCCCGCTCATTGGTGGCATAGGTGTAAAACTGATCATCGTTAGGGCCAGTGCGTCCGGCTTGGCCAATGTTAACCGTTCCCCCCGGAACTCGCTCGGCCCCACTAAAGGCTCCCTGGGGGTTAGCAAAATAGATATAGCTGACGGCATCAAAGAGACGAATCTGTTGGGCAAAATGGCGATCGAGTTGGTCGAGATTCGTTAAATCTAGGGTATTGAGACGAACCCCCATGATATTTGTTTGATTGATGAGATGCGCTTGAGATAAATAATTCTCAAGTCGTTCCTCAATCCGCAGACTGATTTCGGCTTGTAGTTGTTGGGCCAGTTCATCGACGGCTTCCTGGCCATTGCGGAAGGACAAATAGCCCGTCAGTCCAACGGCCGCAAAGATTTGCAGGGCAAAGGGGATGATTAAAACTGTTCGCAGGGGCAGTCGCTGAGACAAATCTTGTAAGAGGCGTTGGAGAACCATAGATCCAAGGATACAAGAGGACAGATGTCACCGTCATCTGACATGAGTGCGTTGCCAAGAATATCCGAGCTTCGGGGGATAGCGGTAAAATTCCCCTAATCTAGTTGGCTGACGATCACACTGCCTTAAGAAATCCACAATGAATATTTCCCAGACTATTTCTCAACGAGTTGCTCAAGTTCCCGCCTCCATGACCCTAGTCATTGCGGCCAAGGGGAAAGCCATGAAAGCCGAGGGAATTGATGTCTGTAGTTTTAGTGCCGGGGAACCGGATTTCCCAACCCCTCAGCATATTGTTGAGGCAGCCAAACAGGCTCTGGATGAGGGGAAAACCCGCTATGGTCCAGCTGCTGGGGAATTGCGCCTACGGGAGGCGATCGCCCAAAAGCTACAAACAGACAACTATTTGGATGTTAGCCCACAACAGATTCAAGTGACCAATGGTGGCAAACAGGCGATCTACAATGCGATCGCCGCCTTGATTGATCGCGGCGATGAGGTGATTATCCCAGCCCCGTACTGGGTCAGTTATCCCGAAATTGTCAAGCTGGCCGAGGGGGTTCCGGTGATGATCCCCACCAATGCCGAGAGCGAGTACAAAATTACCCCGCAACAGCTGCAAGCGGCCATTAGCGATCGCACCAAGCTGGTGGTCCTCAACTCTCCCTCGAACCCCACAGGAGTCGTCTATAGCCCCGAGGAAATTCGCGCTTTAGCTCAAGTCATCCTCGACCATGATTTGTTGGTTCTCTCCGATGAAATCTACGAAAAGCTCCTCTACGACGACGCTGAACATCTCAGCATTGGCTCAGTTCCGGGATTGGGCGATCGCACCATCACCTGTAGCGGCTTCGCCAAAGCCTATTCGATGACCGGTTGGCGTTTAGGCTATCTCGCCGCTCCCCTGGAGTTGATCCAAGCCACCAGTACCCTACAAAGTCATAGCACCTCCAACGTCTGTACCTTTGCCCAATTTGGGGCGATCGCCGCCCTAACGGACCCCCAATCTCCCCCCTGCATTGAAACCATGCGTCAAGCCTTCGATCAGCGGCGACAATATATGTACGATCGCCTCAGCCAACTGCCCAACACCAGTGTCGTCAAGCCCAAAGGTGCATTTTATATGTACCTCAACATCGGCAAACTGGGGCTTCCCTCCTATGAATTTTGCGAACGTCTCCTAGAAGAGCATCACGTCGCCACCATTCCGGGGATCGCCTTTGGAACCGATGACTGTCTTCGTCTGTCATATGCCACAGACCTAGCATCCGTCGAAAAAGGACTCGATCGCCTCGAAACCTTTGTGCAGTCCGTGAGTGGCTAACGGTGGCGCGAAACCGCTACTGTCGGGGCAAACCCAGTTCACCCTGAACGCTGACGAGTCACGGTTAGCCGTCTAAACGACTGCTGCGTCGGCCGGCTGCACTGGACCGTTCACCGTTAAACATGATTATGATGACTCCGTCTTTGTTTAATCGCTCCGACCCCTCGGATTCTCTGAATCTGCGGGGTGAACCCATGGTTGAGCCTATTGAGGAAAACGATACACAAATGCCAGACTCTACCCCGGATCCGCTGTCATCGGATGATACCCCGATCGACGTTGAAGAAAACCCCACGGAGGTCGACGAAGACCCGAACCCGGGTGAGGATACCCTCACCGGACCCTCGGGTGTCGTCGCTCGGGGTACGGAGGAGGATAATTTTATTTTCGGCTTCGAGGAGGATGATACCCTCCTGGGACTCGCTGGCAATGATGTTATCCTCGGCGGCGATGGAGACAATGTCATCAGCGGTGGCTCGGGGGATGATGTGCTACGGGGTGGCCCCGGCCGTGACAGCCTGGTGGGAGACTCCGGGGACGATGTTCTCGGCGGCGATGGGGGTGGCGATCGCCTGCGAGGTGGCCCTGGCCGTGATATTTTCTTGCTACAACCGCAACGGCCACCGCAACTGAATTTAAGCCAATTCGTTGCCCGATTCGACGACTTTGGTCCTGAAGCGTTCCCCCTCAACCGTCTCGATCAACTCATCAATAACCCCGAACAGGTTGAGCCTGAGCAATTAGAACGTTTTGAGGATCTCAACACTCTTTTAGAGGCTAATGATGCGGACGAAGACGACCCAGATCAAGACCAACCCGATGAGGATGAGCCAGATGACGACGATGACGGTTTAGACTCCGAGACCATCATCGAAGATTTTGACCCCAACGAAGATCGTCTCGGCTTGATTGGCTCCCTGAACTTTGACGACTTAGAGATTCGTCCGAGTGCTGAGGATGAGACGACGGTTGAGATTCGCCTACGAGATAGCGGTGAACCCTTGGCCCGCCTGCTCTCGGATGACCCGCAGTTGGCTGAGAAGATCAGCGAGGAAACTGTGGTGGCTCTCGATGTGGTGCAGTTTAGCGAGGAGCGATTGGAACTTGATGAGGCGGGAAACCCCGTCGAAATCGTAACCCTACAACGGAATCGCTCTAGTGGGAATACCATCGCCGTGGCCATCACCTCTGAGATTGAAACCGACCCCGACGAGAGTCAGGAGGTTGATCGCCGCTGGGTTCTGTTTGGCCCCACAGACACCGAAAAAACCATCCCCCTGATGCTCGATGAGTTGCTGGCCCAGAACATCCCTGAGGTGAATCTGCGGTTGGAGACTCCTTTTGGGGGAGCGCGTTTGGGACTCCTCGATGAGGCGGTCTTAGAACTGTTCGACCCCGAACCCGTTGAACCCATCCCCAGCTTTGTTAATTTGCAACGGATTCGTCCTCTGCTCGCTGACGAGGGTACGTCAGTGGAGGCGTTAGAGGTGGTTTTGGTTCGCGAGGGAGATCTCTCGGAGGCGGCGGGGGTTACGGTGCAACTCGGTGATGGGACGATTCCCACGCCGACCTCTCTGTTTGATTCGTTACGAGCTGAATTTGGGACGAATCGAGCCACAACAACGGTGCAGATTCCCTTGTCCGAGGACGCGGCCCGTTTGGAACAGGTGCGGCTGAGTTTGGCTGAACCGAGTTCAGGATTACAATTGGGGGACGATCGCCAAACTCTGTTTGAGCTGATGCCGATGCCGATGGACCCGGTGTTGTTGTCCTTTGCCGAGTCGATTTTTCAGGTCGAAGAAGATGGTACCCCGATTATGGATGTGGTGTTGGTGCGATCGGGGAATCTCGAACAAGCCTCTCAAGCCACAATTACCGTCAGTGAGGGAACGTTAGCTTTACCCGAGAGCTTTGGGGAACGCTTGATTCCGGTGACGTTTGAGCCGGGAGAAGAACGACAAACCATCACCATCACGGGGGTGCAGCAGTCGGATTTGGCGGCTCCGGGAACGGTGAATTTGAGTTTGAGTGATCCCAGTCCGGGAACGGAGTTGATTCGCCCGCGAACGGCAATTTTAGAGGTCTTTGAGGTGGAACCGCCGCCGCCGGATGAACCGCAACCCCCTCAACCGGAACCGCCAGCACCGGGATCTTTTGGTGAGATTAGCTTCACTTCGGCCAATTATGTGGTGGATGAGGATGGGACGCAGTTTGCTGAGATTGCCTTGGAGCGACGTAATGGCAGTACTGGGGTAGTGGGAGTGACGGTGATTCCGTTTAGTCAGACGGCTGTTGCTCCGGCGGATTTTGAGGATACGCCAATTCAGGTGACCTTTGCTGAGGGCCAAACCCAACAAGTGGTTCGGCTGCCGATTGCTGATGATACGCTGATTGAGCCGTCGGAAACTCTGGGTTTGGTTTTGGCGAACCCGACGAATGGGGCCAGTCTCGGTCCGGTGGGATCGGCTACGCTGACCATTGGCCCGAGTGATGTGCCGGCCACTCTCTCGTTTGAGGGCGTTGGCCATCTCAATCCGGTGGGCGGGTTTTATGGGGCTGAAGGGGTGCAATTTTCTGAGAATGCTCTGGCCCTCCTCAGTGCGACGGGACTGCGGAATATGGGCCTGCGAGAGGGCGTTGGGGGCAATTTTGAGACGGCCCCGAGTGGGGAGACGGCGCTGTCCTATAATCAGGGCGATCGCCTGTTGCTGACGGTTCAGGAGGGCTTTACCAGTCAGCTCTCGTTTGCTTACGCTTCGCCGTTCCAAGAGCATCAGGTGACGGTGTTCTCGGGACCGGAGGGAACTGGGGAGGTTTTGGCTCGCTTGAGTTTGGCTGAAACCCCGGCTGGTGAGTTTCCCCGTGCTTATGATGTTTTTGAGACGGTGACGCTTCCCTTTGCGGGGGTGGCGCGATCGCTTAGCATTGGCAGTGTGGCCAATAAGATTCTCTTGGATGATATTGTCCTGGGTTGAGGCCGTCTTCAGACCTGGCGAGATGGCCCAATTGTCGGGCCATCTGTTCGCTGAAGATTTTAAGCTGAGATCTCAATGCTAAAATTCAGGAGGACGCGGGTTTTTCGGCGATGATGCCAGGATGCCTCGTCCTCAATGTTTTGTCGATGCCTGTTCTGGGTTGGTCGGTTTCGGGGGTTCCCCTGACGGCCTCCTAGACAGCGACTTTCTTTAGACTGGCGATTTTCTCCCCAACTTTCATGCAAAGCGAAGCCTTCAGTGAGCTATTCCCTCTGTTTAATGCGGCAAATCCTGAAACGGTCGATTGGCTGTTATCCGTTGCAGATGAACATGAATATCCTCCCAATCGAGCGGTGTTAATGGAGGATGCCTGGGGCAATGCGGTGTATTTTCTGGTGTCGGGTTGGGTGAAAGTCCGACGACTCTCGGGAGAGGATGCCGTCACCCTGGCAATTTTAGGCCGAGGTGATTTTTTTGGTGAAATGGCGATTTTGGATGAGTCACCCCGCTCAAGTGATGCGATCGCCATCAGTGATGTGACGTTATTAAGTGTTTCGGCGCAACGGTTTATTCAAACACTTTTTAAGGATGTTCAGTTACATCATCGGATGTTGCAATTGATGGTTCGTCGGTTGCGCCAAACCAATGTTCGCTTTCAACTTCGCAATCGTCCCCCAGCGATTAAATTGGCGAAAACGTTGGTTTCTTTGGGGGAAAACTATGGAGAAACAACGGATCGGGGAACTCGAATTTATAATTTAGAGGCGAAAGATTTGGCAAATGTTTCTGATATTAGCCCTGAAGAAGCTCAGAAACTCTTGACAAAATTGGTGAGTAAGAAGTGGATTGAAATCAATGAGTCTGAAGAGAGTATGTATCTCCTCAACCTCAAGCAATTGGCCCATTTGGCTGGACATATGGGCTAGGTTGGGAACGTCCTAACCCGGTGGGGCGATCGCCACGGTTGGTTTCGCGATTGGTGTCACGGCAAGGAATCCGTTAAACTAGCGCTTAATCTCGGCGATCGCCTGAGTTCGGCTCCGCTCTGGGCTGCCATCCACTCAAAGCACTCATTATGTCAAACGCTAATCCTTCTACGACCATGGCGGAGGGCGCTCCCCCCTCCCGTCGAGGACGCAAACCTCTGATGGAACTGCTCGAAATCGCCGCCCTCGGGGCGTCGGGAGTCGGTATTGGCTTATCGCTGGTGACGCAACAGGTGCTTCATGCGGCGGTCCCGATTACCCTGTCGATGTCGTTGGGAGTCCTCAATCGTCAACGCTTTCATCGCCAGATGCAGCAACAGTATCAAGACGCTGTCACCCAACTTCATGAAAGCTTACAAGTCCTACCAGACCCCCTAGAGTTAGATCCGGTTCTGCAACGGGTGACTCGACTCGAACAGAATCATCAGATCATGACCGAGCAACTCGAAAGCGTCAATCGTGAGTTGCGCAATCAGCACAATCCGCAACAAATGAAGCGGCTACGGGAGACGGTGGTTGGCTTACAACAGGATTTGCAGGAGATGCAAGCCTATGTTCAAGAACAACGACAACGAGAACAGCAACTCCTGGCCCAAATTCAGCAACTCCAACGCTGGTATGACAGCCTCAGTACCCCGCAACAGGCGACAGAGTATAAACGGGCCGAAAATGCGATCGCCCTGCTGCATCGTGAACTGGCGGTGATTAAAGGACGCTTAGCACCCCTCGAAACTCAAGATATCCAACAGGTTCAGGCCAATATCCGTCAGCTTCAAGGGTATCTCCAAGACCTCAACAATGGAGTTCGGCCTCTGCGACGGCGACAGCGGGATATGGTTCGTCGTCTCTTCCCCCGCATGATTGATTTAATTAACGATTTGCGTCAACCTGATGCCAGTTCAGCGGCGACGACTCGCCCCATCCGCGAGGCTCAGTCTGGGGCTTCTCCGGCTCAGGCGATCGCCCAACGACCGAGTCCACCCACCCCCAATCATACTCTGCGCAAAGGACCCCTGACCCATAAACCCGCCCCTCCCCCTCGTCCCGATTGGCAAACTCAAGCCGAAATCCTCCGTCAACGGGCGCATCAACGACAGCAACAGCAACATCAAGGGGATTCTAAAGTCCCTTGGTAATGGCTTCAGTCAACTCCCGTTTGCTGTTATGTTTGCCAGTGACTTGATTGATTTTGTCGGGGTAACAGCGAATCTCGAAGGAAATATGGGACAATAACCGGCCGTTTCGATTCACATCTGGGGGAGACTATGGCAGCAATTGTACAAAAATATGGCGGCACGTCTGTTGGCTCGGTTGAGCGCTTACAAGCGGTGGCTCAACGGGTAGCCAAGACGGCTGAGGCTGGACAGCCAGTGGTGGTGGTAGTCTCGGCGATGGGCAAAACCACTGATACTCTGGTTCAGTTGGCCGCTGATATTTCCTCGAATCCCTGTCGCCGTGAGATGGATATGTTGCTGTCAACGGGGGAACAGGTATCCATCGCCCTATTGAGTTTAGCCCTCCAGGAACTGGGACAGCCGGCCATCTCCATGACGGGCGCTCAGGTGGGAATTGTCACGGAAGCTGAACATAGTCGCGCTCGCATTCTTCAGATTCAAACCGATCGCCTGCAACGTCATCTTCAGGATGGCAAAGTGGTTGTAGTGGCGGGGTTTCAGGGTATTGCTCAAGGGGATGACTTGGAAATTACCACCCTAGGCCGGGGTGGCTCGGATACTTCGGCGGTGGCTCTGGCGGCGGCTCTCAATGCCGATCGCTGTGAAATCTACACCGATGTTCCGGGGATTTTAACCACAGACCCCCGTTTGGTTCCCCAGGCCCGGTTGATGCCCGAAATTACCTGTGATGAAATGCTGGAGTTGGCCAGTTTGGGGGCTAAGGTGCTTCATCCTCGGGCCGTGGAAATTGCCCGCAATTATGGGGTGACTCTGGTGGTGCGATCGAGTTGGACGGATGACCCCGGAACGCGGGTGATTGCTCCTCCCCGCCAACCTCGGCCATTGCAAGGGTTGGAATTGGTGCATCCAGTCGATGCGGTGGAGTTTGATGCGGATCAGGCGAAGGTGGCTCTGTTGCGAGTTCCCGATCGCCCTGGGATTGCAGCTACGCTATTTGCTGAAATTGGTCGCCAACAGGTGGATGTGGATTTGATTGTCCAGTCGATTCATGAGGGGAATACCAATGATATTGCTTTTACGGTGACGAAGGAGATGTTAACGCGGGCTGAGTCGGTATCTCAGGCGGTGATTCCGGCGCTGACTGGCCCGGAAAACACCACGGATACGGATTTATTGACCGACTCTCAGATTGCTAAAGTCAGTATTGTGGGCGCGGGAATGATTGGCCGGCCAGGAGTCGCGGCTAAGATGTTCTCGGCTTTGGCGGCGGCGGGGGTTAACATTCAGATGATTTCGACGAGTGAGGTGAAGGTCAGTTGTGTGGTGGCGGCTGAGGACGGCGATCGCGCGATCGCCTCTCTGTGTGAGACGTTTGATGTCCATCCCTCGACGGTACGCGAACAGGAGATGATGAGCGCCGGGGGGACGCAACGGCCCGCCACGCCGATTGTCCGGGGAGTGGCTCTCGATCGCAATCAGGCCCGTTTGGCAATTTTACAAGTTCCGGATCAAGCGGGTCGTGCGGCCAAAATCTTCCAATTGTTGGCCGATAAAAATATCAGTGTGGATATGATTATTCAGTCCCAACGCTGTCATATTATCGGCGATTGTCCGACGCGAGATATTGCCTTTACGGTGGCTCAAACGGACGCTGAGGCGGCGCAAGGGTTATTAAAACCTCTGTTAACAACCCTCAATTGTGGAGATTTGCGGGTTAATCCGGCGATCGCCAAGGTGAGTATCGTCGGCTCGGGAATGATTGGCCAGCCAGGAGTTGCGGCGAAAATGTTTGCGGCTTTGGCGATGGAAGGCATCAATATTGACACCATCGCCACGTCGGAAATTAAAATTAGTTGTGTGCTTGCTGAGGCGGATGGTGTTAAGGCGTTACAAGCGATTCACAAGGCGTTTGAGTTAGGAGAAACAGAAAAACTCGATTAACTCGGATTGATTCATGAGTTTGGTAGATTCGTTTTTTAGTATTCATTAAAACTTGTTTTGACTGGTTTTTTAAATCTCAATAAACCCCTCGGTTGGACCTCTCATGATTGTGTCGCCAAGGTACGCGGCCTGCTCAAGACCAAAAAAGTGGGCCATGCCGGAACTCTTGACCCCAAAGCCACGGGAGTTTTGCCTCTGGCTATCGGACGAGCCACCCGATTACTACAATATCTTCCCGATGATAAAGCCTATCGAGCCACGGTTCGCTTTGGCATCACCACGACAACAGATGACTTGGAAGGGGAGGTGATGTCACAAACCGAAGTTACTCAATTATCCTTAGCACAAATTGAGGCAATTTTACCGCAATTTATTGGCAAAATTGAGCAAATTCCCCCTCAATATAGCGCGATTCAAATAGGAGGAAAACGCCTCTATGATCTCGCTCGGGCCGGGGTGGCGGTTGATGTTCCCTCGCGAGAGGTTCAGGTGTCGAGTCTTGAGGTGCTTCACTGGCAGCCGGGAGACGTGCCAGAGGTGACGTTAGCCATCGCCTGTGGGGGGGGGACCTATATTCGGGCGATCGCCCGTGATTTGGGGGCAGTTCTCGGCTGTGGGGCAACTCTGGTACAACTCGAACGCACCGAAAGTAGTGGCTTTCATCTGCAAGACAGTCGCACCCTGGAGGAGTTGATTAACCAGGTGGAACAAGACAAGGGGGAATCCCCGGTGAATCCCGAGAGGTTGGGGTTGACACCGCCGGAGGTGGCGATCGCCCATTTACCGCGAGTGGTGTTACCCGACGATCTGGCACAACGTTGGTGTTTGGGGCAACGCTTTGGGCTAGAACTGGAGGCAGCTTATTTGCAGGCTGAGTCGTTGGCGGTTTTTACCGAAGATCACCGTTTTTTGGGGATTGGAACCTGGAAACCAAGCCGGATTGAAGGGGATTTAACGCCTCAGTTTGCACCGAAGTTCGTCTTTTATCGGGTTTAGGGTTTTTCTCATGACGACTAAAGATCTCAATGCCTTTACTGGGTTAACGCTCGTTCTGGTGCTTGTGGCGTTAATTGCCTTTGCCATTCTGCGCTGGTTGGGGGCTTACACGGGGAACTTTTTAGAGTGGAGTCTTGGGGTTGCCATGTTTTGGTGGCTGGTGGTGGTGACGACGATTCCTTGGAATGTTCACTTTAGCGCCAAACAGGTGGCAATGGAGGCAAAAGAGTCTCGGGAGAAGGGGATTCGGATTGATTTTGAGAATGTTGACTATGTGAACCTGATTGTCCGTCGTTCTCTGGCGATCGCGATCGCCCTTCATGGACTCTCAGCCCTGGGGTTTTATCTGTTGGCCGTGACGGGGGTCAGTGCGATCGGCTATATTGGGTCGGGAGCATCTCTGTTACTGACAGGATTGCGCCCGGCGATCGCCTTTTATCAGTACCTCAGTGAACGGTTACGGGAGATTGGGCAAGCGGTCAAATACCCCCGTGACGATATCATTAAGGTTCGCGATCGGCTCATGTCTGTCGAACAAGGCTTACAACGGCTTTCGGATCAGGTCGATCCAGACAAAGCCAACTCCGTCACCGCCTCTCAACAGCGACAACTTGAGGCTCTACGCCAGGATGTGACCCGTTTATCAACCTCTCACAGGACCCTAGAAGCCCAGAACGCCGCTGATCATGACCGTCTAGCTTGGGAGGCTCAAGGGGCGATCGCCAAACTCAATGCAGATGCTGAGTTTCTCGATCGCGCCCGGGAACTAATCCGCTTTTTCAAGGAAGCCTAGGGAGGATAATTAATAGTTAATAATGAATAATTAACAATTGAAAAACCTATTTTCTTTTGCCGAAAGAGGGCGATCACAAGGGTTTGCCTTCACCTGTTCTTTGTTGCCTTATTATGACTCAAAACATAGACCAAACTCGAACAATTTTACGAGCCTTTAGTGGCTCATTTATGTCTGCGACAATCTCCTTACTGCTCTATCGATTGACGCTCTCGATTATCCAAACCTTTGCCAACAAACCCCTAACCACAGATAATCAAACCGCCTTGAACATTGCAGCAGCCGTTCGGACATTGGTCATGGGGTTAAGTGCCTTGGCGACGTTTGTATTTGCGTTTGCAGCCTTAGGGTTATTTTTGTTAGCCCTGCAAACGTTGGGCCGTAAGCTGTTTACTAAGACCGGTGAGGAATCGGTTGAACAAAAATAGTGACGCCCGAAACCCGCCTCGCCGAACGGCAGGCGGGGGTCAAGGAGCCACCGAGCTAACTCGAAAAGCCTTGGGGCTAAGTACAGGACAAAAGTTGTAGAGCCTGGTGAAAGGAGTCGCGAAACAGAGGCGGATTGGAGAAAGCGCGACGTAAAAAATCGAGGCCGGTGCGGAAAAGACTCTTGGAGCGTCGTCCGTGAGCTTTCAGACGAATCGGCGAACGTTGGTGAATCCACAAACCTGCCTTCATCGCCCAAGTGAAAGCCAGGCTAAGCAAGGCCAATAAACGGCTCAAGCGTTTAGGGTCTTTAAAGTGAGTTGATTCGAGACAGAAGCCTCGAGTCTTCAAGGCTCCGAAAAGGTTTTCAATACCCCAACGACGAGCATAATCGCTCAAAGCGGTTTCAGGGCGAGCATTAGTGATGAGAATCAACAACTCCCCCGAATCAGCCAGACGAGAGCCAATGACGTAAACCTTTCGTCCCCAAACCCAACGGCGACCGGTCAGCTGACGAGATTCTCCGGGTCGCAGAGAATCAAACATTCGTTCTCCGCTACACCGAGTTCTCCCCGACTTAGGACTAATCAGCTCGCTGTGGCGGATGCGTAGCCGGAAAGGAATCTCAGGGTCTAGCAGAAGATATGAAAGCCACTCTCGTCCCACAAACTCCCGAGACCGGCCACCCTCTCACCCCGACTTCGCGCTACCCCCCCCGCCCCTCAAGTTTCACCTCAGCCCGGAGTGCCTTCTTGAACATTTGCGACCAGATTTACCTTTGGGTAAGACTTTCAGCGTTTTTGTCCTGTACTAAGGGGTTCCTGTGGCGGTTTTTAAATTCCTTAGCTACAATCGTGCCATAAGACTGATCAGAAACTCCATTTTTGTTGCACAGAATACAAATTTTCAGGGGAGCGTGGCTATTTTTCAGCCCTAGTTTAACCCTCATCCTAGACGGGTTAAATAAAAGACCCGAACAATAGAAACCACTGGGTGCATCATGAGGCAATATAAGCCTAGGGGAGTCCAGGGATATACCATTCCTGAGCTTCTAGTGATTGTTGTGATTCTAGGAATCCTCAGTTCAATTACGCTGACGAGTTGGTCGTATTTTGTCGCTAATCAGGCCGTCAGACAAGCTAATGAAGCCGTATTTATGGCGATGCGTTCGGCCCAAAGTCAAGCTAGAACATCCAAAGAGCGATGGCAGGCCAGTTTCCGAGAAGAGGACGAACAGGCCTTCTGGGCCGTTCATTCGGTCACTGTTCACCCCGATGATGCTCAATGGATAGCCTTATCATCCGCCGTTCGCTACGATGAGGATAACAGCACTCTGCGGCGGGTTCAAGGGGCGCGACGGGTCGTTTTTGACCGTCGTAATCATGTGATTGGTCAATTAGGACGCATGACGGTTGTCCATCGCGATAATCCTGAATTGAGGCGTTGTACGTTTGTCTCGACGTTGTTAGGAACGCTCCGACAAACGCGCAATGAATGGTGTGAACGTTGATTGAATTTTTAGCATAGAGTTGGGGGTAGCATAGAGTTGGGGGGACTCGAAGCAAACTGGGGTTACACTTGCCACAAACTGGCAGCCTCCGGCTCGTGTTGAAATGGCTCCAGGGTTCCGTCCTGGATTTTCTCAGGGTCTTCCGGATATATGGTGTAATTTGTTCCATGGCATACAAAATTGTAGGGGCGAACGGCACCTCGACTATCGCTCGGTGAACACCGTTCGCCCCTACGGCAAGGGACATAATCTGCCATAATTTTTTCTTATAACCCTGAACCCTGAAGACCCCCTGTTTTTTGTCCTATTCAGACCAACTTTTGCTAAACATTGATGTCTGGTGAATTTGGGTCGGCTCTGGCGTCACGGTTCAGCCAGAGCCGCCCCAGGCGTTCCCTGGCTGAACCAGAGAACGAGAAAGTCGAAGATTCAGCTAGGACTGAGCTAATGGATTAAGTGGTTCATAGTCCAGGCTTTTAGGGCTTTATCATAAGCACCGCTGATTAGAAATTGACCGTCGGGGCTAAAGTCAAAACTGACCCAGCCTTGATGAGATGTGATCGGATTGAGGCTGCCGCTTTCGGTGGGCATCAGGATGATGTCGCCGTGAACATCGCCGCTGGCGAGTAGATATTCTGACCCCAGAGTCGAGGAAACGGGGAAAGGACTAAAGGCCAGGGAAACGACGGCATTGCGATGCAGGCTATTTTCACGCAGTCGGCGACCACTGCGAAGACTTAACAATTGTACCGTTCCATCTTTGCTGCCGGTGGCGAGGGTTTCACCGTCGGGGCTAACGGCCACTGACCAGATTTCTGAGGAACTCGACACGAGGCCTCGCAGGTATTGACCGGTTTTCCAATCCCACAGGTGAACTTTGCCATCGGCCCCGGCGGTAATGAGAAAGCGCTGATTGGGACTGAAGGCTAAGCTGTGAACTTCGCCGTTGTGGGCGTTGAGGCTATGGCGGGGGGTGGAGTTGCGATCGCGCAGTGGGGAGTTGAACCGATCAATAACATCCCAAAGTTTGACGCTACCATCGCGACTGGCACTGGCCAAGATCTCACCGTTGGGGCTAAATTCTAAATGATGGACATTGTCGTAATGGCCATGCCAGGTGGCGAGGAGGTTGCCTCGCTGCATATCCCAGATTTTGATGGCCTTGTCGTTGCCGGTGGTGGCCAGAATCGTACCATCGGGGCTAATGGCGACGCTGAAGACCGCTTCGGGATGCGCTTGGAACTCAATGGGGGCGCTCCCATTGCTCGGACGAATTTCGATGCTCCCATCTCCTCGTCCACTGACGATAGACCCATCCCGACTCACGGCGAGACTCCAGATGGCATGGGTCCCTTGACTGAGGGTTTCGACCCGGGGACCGCTGCTGCCTTTGCGGGGCAGTGTTTTGTCTCGGGAGGGATTCGGGGCGCTATTGAGGCTCGGACTGGCAGATTCACCATTGAGGCGCAGTTGCGGCGCTTGTTGTCCCCAAAATTGTAGAAGAGTTAGGGCGAATGAGGCGGCCAGGAGTCCCGAGAGGGGACGCAGGACGAGAAGAGCGTCCCAGTTGATCGGTAAGTCAAAGCGGTTGAGGTCGGCCAGGGCCGCGTCGGCGCTCTGGTAGCGTTGGTTGAGGTCTGGGTGCAGCAGACGGGTTAAGACCCGAGTCAGTTGGGGGGTGATGGAGACGCGGCTGCGATCGCGCCAGTGCCAGGTTCCCTGACGGTCGTCATAGAGGTCAAAGGGAGATTGACCGGTGAGTAGATGGATGCAGGTCGCGCCGAGGCTATAGAGGTCGCTACTGGGTCCGGGATGACCGTCAATTTGTTCGGGGGCGGCGTATTCAGCCGAACCGCTGAGGGCTTCGGCGTCGGGGCCGCTGGGAGTGGCGGTACAATGCAGGGCGCTGAGATCGACTAAAATCCATTGGCCGTCCCGCTGAATTAGGTTTTGCGGTTTGATGTCGCGGTGCAGGAGTTGGCGATCGTGGAGATCTCGCAGGGTCGGTAAAATCTGATTGAGTAGTTGCCGAATTTGGGCTTCGGTCCAGGCCCCTTGCAGTTGCAGGTACTCTTCGGCGGTTTTGCCGTGGATGTATTCATCGACGAGGTATTGGCTGCTCTCGTCGTCAAAGGCGGCGAGTAAGCTCGGTAGATGCGGATGGTCGGCCAGTTGTTCCCACCGCATCAACACGGGATAGGGGAGGGGTAACTCGCCTCGGCGGCGATCGCGCGATCGCACCACACAGAAGCTCTGGGATGGGGTGTCTTCGTCTAGGGCCAGAACCGTTCGTCCATCATGACTCAGTGCTTTTAAAACTCGGTAGCGTCCTTTGATGGGCAAACTTGGAACCGCCGCGTCGGGGTGGGAGGCTGGGCTAGACTGGGGGCGTGGGGAAAAGTTTTCGCTCATGGTTATGAAGGGGCTAACGGTGTGAGGAAGAAAAATCCTCTTTTCAGGTTAACGCTTTCTTCCCCATTCACTCCGATTTTTCGTGGCCCTCCTCCATCTCTGGAGGCTTCAAGGCACGATTTTTAGGATGTTGTGAGTTTTACCTGAGCTGTGGACATTACCGATTAATGTTACGAAATGTTGCCGTTTTTCCCGAGCTAATTCGGGGGTTTTCTAGGTACAAATACTGATATCACTGGGGTTTCTCCCTCACGATCTCCGTCTCTGGTTCTTGTACAGTATTGCTTGAGATAACGAATTGTTGACTTCTGTAACATTAGCCACAATTTAGGTAGACGGGATCGGCGGGGGCTTTTAACCTGAGAGGGGTTAGCCCAGAGACATTCAACCCGGTTCACTGGATTCTGACGATCTCCGATCACTCGGGTTATCCCAGAACAAGACCAGTGGCTCCGGGATGTAAAACCCGATCGTTTTATAGAGTTTTGTAAAGTTTGCTGAGGTCATCTTCGTTGTTACATAGGAGGCCCGTTGTTAGACCCATCTTCAGTGGTGGTGACAGCGATTTCCCTGACAGATCAAATCTGTGGGATTCTCCTTCAAGGGAGGCTCATGGGCATCGAGGCGATCGCCGCCTCGCAGCTCACAGCGAGAATAACTTGAGCGAAGAGTCGCAAGTTTGTTTCCTCCGGCAGCTTAAAATCTTTACAAAACGTAACTCACAAATGCTCTGTGGCAGTGTATAAATTTATCGGAAGGGCATGAGTAATTCGACGGAAGTTGAGTTTCAGCGATTTTCGCGCTCTCTCATCTAAGACATAAACGTTCTCAGTTTTGTCAGCCGTCGCTTGCTCACCCGAGGCTACCGTCTAGGAGCCAAACCGTTAAAATATCTTGTTTGAACTAGACCAGCCCATCTCAAGTTAAGTAGGAGATTAATTCATGTTCGACGCATTCACTAAAGTCGTCTCTCAAGCTGACGCTCGTGGCGAGTACCTCTCTGCCTCCCAGCTCGATGCCCTGCAACAAATGGTTGCAGACAGCAACAAACGCATGGACGCAGTTAACCGCATCACCAGCAACGCATCGACGATCGTTTCCAACGCAGCTCGCGCTCTGTTCGCTGAGCAGCCCCAACTGATTACTCCGGGTGGAAACGCATACACCAGCCGCCGCATGGCTGCTTGCTTGCGTGACATGGAAATCATCCTGCGTTATGTCACCTATGCCATCTTCTCTGGCGATGCAAGCGTCCTCGACGATCGCTGCTTGAACGGTCTACGTGAAACCTACGTGGCTCTGGGAACCCCCGGTGCTTCCGTTGCCGTCGGCGTTCAAAAAATGAAAGAAGCGGCTCTGCAAATCGCAGGCGATCCCTCTGGAATCACCCCCGGAGATTGCAGCAGCCTGATGTCTGAAATCGGCACCTACTTTGATCGCGCTGCCGCTGCTGTTGCATAATTCGCAACCCTAGCTGATCATTCAGACGTCATCGATACACCATATCGATTCCAACTTTCAAAATTAATTTGAAACTGTAACACAGGAGATTATTCAACAATGAAAACCCCGTTAACCGAAGCCGTCGCCGCAGCTGATTCTCAAGGTCGTTTCCTGAGCAGCACCGAAATCCAAACCGCGTTTGGTCGTTTCCGTCAGGCTAACGCCAGCCTGCAAGCTGCTCGCCAACTGACCGACAAAGCTCAGTCTCTCGTGGATGGCGCTGCTCAAGCGGTCTACAACAAGTTCCCCTACACCACCCAAATGCAGGGACCGAACTACGCTTCGACCGCCGAAGGTAAAGCCAAATGCGCGCGTGACATCGGTTACTATCTCCGCATGGTCACCTACTGCCTGATTGCTGGTGGAACGGGTCCGATGGACGAGTACCTCGTTGCCGGTATCGACGAAATCAACCGTACCTTTGAGCTGTCCCCCAGCTGGTACGTTGAAGCTCTGAAATACATCAAAGCGAACCACGGTCTCTCCGGCGACTCCGCTGTTGAAGCCAACTCCTACCTCGACTACGCGATTAACGCTCTAAGCTAGATCGCCTTTCTAGCCCGGAACGGTAAGCAGCTACAGAGCATCAATGCTTGAAGTTGTTTTCTGTTCCGGGCTGTTTTTATATCCGTCGTTAAAAAATTAGGAGGATAGACTTTGGCTATTACTACCGCTGCAACCCGCTTAGGCACCTCGGCCTACGATGACACCAACCGAGTTGAACTGCGCCCCAACTGGACGGAAGACGACGCTCAGATTGCCATCCGTGCCGTCTACCGTCAGCTTTTGGGGAACGATTACGTCATGGCATCGGAACGCCTGACGAGTGCTGAATCGCTCTTATGCGACGGCAGCATCACCCTGCGCGAGTTCGTTCGCTGCGTGGCTAAGTCTGAATTGTATAAGACAAAGTTCTTTTACACCAACTTTCAGACTCGCTTCACCGAGTTGAACTACAAACATCTACTCGGACGCGCCCCCTACGACGAGAGCGAAGTAATCTTCCACTTGGACTTGTACCAAAACGAAGGCTACGACGCAGACATCGACTCCTATGTCGATTCCGTCGAGTATATCGAGAACTTCGGCGACAACATTGTCCCCTACTATCGTGGGTTTAACACCCAACGGGGTCAAAAAACCGTGGGCTTCACCCGTATGTTCCAGTTGTATCGCGGCTACGCCAACAGCGATCGCGCCCAACTGCGGGGTTCAGAATCCCGTTTGGCTCAAGAACTCGGACGCAACAGCTCATCGACGGTGGTTGGCCCCTCTAACTCCAACGAAGGTTGGGCCTATCGTCCCTCGAAAGCTGGGGTGGCCCCGTCTCGGACCTATGGCTTGTCCGCCACCGGTGACGCCGACACTCGGATGTACCGCATTGAAGTGACGAAACTCTTGGGACGGAACTATCCCAATAACCTGCGTCGTGGTGGAACTCCCACCGTGCGTCGCAGCAGCCGTTCCTTCTTTGTTCCCTACAACCGTCTCTCCCAAACCTTACAACGCATTCAGCGTGAAGGTGGGAAAGTGGCCAGCATCGAACCCGCTAACTAAGACGGGTTAACACCGGAGAATTGAAGTTAGACGAAAGACCTCGATTCTCCCTCAGCGTTTGGAGGTGAGGACAGCTAACCCCTGTCCCATCTCTAACCTGATCACAGTATGGATTTGGTACACCCAATTACAGAGGAGTTGAGAAATCACGATGATGGGTTCTACAGCGCTCAACAGTAGCACTCCGTCGGGGAGTCGTATGTTCCGCTATGAAGTGCGCGGACTGCGTCAGTCTCCCGGCACTGATAATAACGATTATCCCATTCGTAGCAGTGACAGTATTTTTATGACGGTTCCCTATAACCGCATGAATGACGAAATGCGACGGATTACCCGCATGGGTGGAGAAATTGTTAGTATCCAGCCCCTTGAATTTGACCCCGAAGGCAGTTCTAACGGACAATCCGAAGAGTAAGCCCACGTCTCGTTTTTTCATGCAGCCGTCTGAAACCGAAGTCGCGATCGCAGCCGAGTCTTGGACAACGGAACAGGCGATCGCCAATTTACAACAAACCAACGACCCCAGCACTCGCTACTATGCAGCTTGGTGGCTGGGGCGTTTTCGTGTCCGAGACGATCGCGGTCTCGACGCTCTCATTGAGGCGCTCAGCGATACCATAGACCGTTCCCCCGGTGGCGGCTATCCCCTGCGTCGTAACGCCGCCAAAGCCCTAGGTAAACTCGGAGACTTACGAGCCGTTCCCGCTCTGATTGACAGTTTAACCTGTAGCGATTACTACGTTCGCGAGTCCGCCGCTCAAGCCTTAGAGTCTCTCGGAGACCCTCGGGCCATTCCCGGTTTGCTGGCCCTTCTCGAAGGAGGCGTAGAAGCCGCCGTCCGCGTCCCCGGCAAACCGCACCTGGTACAGCCCTACGATGCCATCCTAGAGGCGTTGGGAGCCTTGAATGCAACCGAGGCCATTGAGCCGGTGCGTCCCTTCCTAGACCATGATGTGCCTCGGGTTCGCTTCGCCGCCGCCCGCGCCCTCTATCAGTTAACCGGAGACGAGCAGTATGGCGATCGCCTCATCACCGCCCTACGCTCCCCAGAATTACAACTACGGCGGGCCGCCCTCATGGATGTTGGGGCCATCGGCTATCTCAAAGCCGTCACCCCTGTTGCTGAAACCTTAGCCGAAAATAGCCTCAAACTGATTGCCCTCAAAGGCATCCTAGAACATCACCTGGCCCAAATCGATGACCTGGACGAAGCCGCCATCGATATCATGACCCAGATGGATAAACTCTTGTAACGACTGACTGTTTCATGACTCTCGACTCTCTCCTGGCTGACGTTGATCAAGCCGATTCGGCGGTCAGTTTACTCATGGCCGTGCGATCGCTGGCCCAAACCCGTGACTCCCAAGCCATCCCCAAACTCATCGAAGTCTTGGGATTTAACAATCCTGGCGCAGCCGTGGCCGCCGTTCAAGGATTAGTGACCCTTGGCGAGCCGGCTGTCGCCCCCCTATTAAAGCATCTCGACGGCTATAACTATGGAGCCAGAGCCTGGGCCATTCGCGCCTTAGCCGAAATTGGCGATCCTCGCGCCCTAGACGTGTTACTCAACGCCGCTGGCGACTTTGCCCTCAGTGTCCGTCGCGCCGCCGCCCGAGGCTTAGGTCGTATACAATGGCAGGACCTAGAGCCTAGCCAACGAGAGGAAGGCCAAAGGCGGGTACTGGAGCGATTGCTCGCCACCACCACCGATCCCGAATGGGTGGTTCGTTATGCTGCCATTGTGGGCTTAGAGTCCTTGGCCAAGAGTTTGGACAAGACGAAGATTCAGCAACAGATTGAGCCATGTCTGCAACAACTCCATCGAGAGGATGAAGAAGCGGCCATTCGAGGGCGATCGCAGTGGGCGCAACAGCAGTTAAATCAGGCGGGAACCATCCCCTAGAATCACCTGACTGGCTTCAAACTCAGGAACGCCTAGGGAGGATAACTCATCGTCAAAACGGCCAACCACCGTCAGAGACTGACCCGGTTGAACCGGTAACACCCCTTGGCGTTCATCCCAGAACGTTTCCACCTCAAAACGTCCGTTGGGGGTATCTAGGAGAAAGTCATCTTCATCCGTCAAGCGGACGACTGTTCCTTGTACCGTTTGTTGCGAGAAATTGGTGAGGGGATCACGGGTGAGGGGATCGGGGGTCGAGTCAAGGGTAGGTTCAGCACCGTCCGTCAGGCGCGTAATGCTGCTGCTGTCGATTTCGCGGCCATCAAACTCATCAACACGCACCATCAGGCGATCGCCCACCGATAGATTGAGATTGCGAGCATCGGTTCCTTCAGGATCGACGATGTATTGAGTCCCCTCCACATCAAGTAGAAAGTCATCTCCATCATCCCAGAACCCCACCAACGTACCGGTTACATTACGGTCCGAATCGACCATCGGAGATCCCGTTAGGGGGTCATTCGATGGGGGAGTGGGTGCAGGATTTCCCAACCCAACGGCGATCGCCTGGTTAAATTCCACCGATCCCGTCGCACTTCCCTGGCGTCCTTCCCGAGCGCCGTGATAGCGAAAATGCTCCCAACCTGAGGAGACGCTATTCGCCGCCACCGCCGCCGCCACATCGGGGTTAGATTGTAGATAAAAGGTTTCGTCAAACAAGTCCGGAACTCGTCCTTCGAGAGCGCCATGGTCCCAGAAATGTTGAACCGGATCGACCCCCGCCGCCGCCACATCGGGGTTCTCTCGCAAGTAGCGATCGCCGTCGAACCCGTTGAGCGTAGACGTGGCTGCTGTGGTGGTGGGAGTCCCCGTCGTTGCTGCAACCCGAGTGATGCTGTTGCTGTCGATTTCGCGACCATCAAACTCATCAACGCGGACTTCTAGGGTCTCCCCAGGAGAGAAGTTGAAATTGCGAGCATCCGTTCCTTCAGGATCGACGATGTACTGGGTTCCGTTCCTGTCGAGGATGAAATCGTCGCCATTGTCCCATAAATCGACAAAGGTTCCGGTGATGATTCCAGAAGTGGGGAAGGTTTGAGAGGAGTCGATAACGCTCATGATCGGTTGTTACGTCTTTGAAGTTGAAGGGTCAAACATCTGGCGGTTGTTCGCCTGATGTGTCTGACTATAGGGAGCGATCATGACCTAAAAATGACGATTAGCCAGTCAACAATCCCTAGGAAACCTAGACCCAAAAAACCCGTAAATTCACGAATATCTCAGGGCGATCGCCATCGAAATCGGCTCAAAGATAAAGTAAATTTACGGGTTCAAGAGACCGGTGTACCTGGTTTATGTCGAGTGAGGTTAGTCTCCGACTGGGAGTTTAAGCAATTCGTTCGACATTCTGGAACGCCATGACAATCAGAGCGTCTTCTGAGGTGAGACGGTCAAAGTGGCTTGGTTTTGGGTTGAGAAGAATTTGCCCATCCCCCCGTTTCACTCCCAAAAGTAACAAGGGATTATCCGGATGAGACGCACTATAGTTGCTAATCCATTGCCCCAATTCAGAGAAACGTTTGCCAATGAGGTCACTCGGATAATTACCCGGCTGAATAAAATAAAACTCATTGGAGTCATCGGAGTAGGTCAGCAGTTGCTGATAGACCACCGACATATTCCGAAAAATGGCACTTTGGGCAATAATTCCCGAACTATAGTCTCGGGCCGAAACCACCTCATCGACTCCGGCCTCTTGCAAATGGCGGCGGCGATCGAGATTCACCAATTCCGCAATCACATGAATGTCTTTTTGTTTCCCTGGTGTCTGTTCTAAATGCTTCACGGCCAAGGCGATTAGGGCATTCTTTTCATCAGGACCTGAACTTTCGTCATCCGCAAGAAGAATGATAGCTTTGGCTTGAAAAGCTTGTAAATCCTCTAGGGTGACATGATGAGTGGGATCGGCCTGGACAAAATGGACATTCTCGAACTTCTGGAAATCTCGGGCATCGACCACGTCCGAGGCAGAGACGACCACAATATCTAAAGGTTCTCCATGATTAGACTCTAGTAATTGTTGGATAATGCTGGCCGCTTTGCCATTCCAATTACAGAGGATAATGTGATTATTAAATCGCTTCATTTGGTTTCGTTTCCAGAGAGCATGAGTGACAAAAAGAGAGGAGATTTTACCGATAATTGTCCCAAATAAAAAGGTTCCAAATACCAATAAAAATAGCTGAATAATTCGACCTAGAATCGTCCTGGGTTTATCAGGATATTCCCCCATGAGGGTAATAATGACATTTTCCAGGACTTCCCATAAGTCCTCTCCCGAGTCAGCCGTTCCCTCACTCCAAGCTAAAAGGACTACTGTCCCTGATAACAAGACGACAGCAGCTAGAATACCCAAGATTAACTTGAGACGATTATTTTGTAATTTGACCATCGGCACCCATCCCGTTATTTTTAATTAAGACTCGCGGCGATCGCCTGTTCTAACTCCCGTTTCGAGAGCGTTGTCAGCACAAAGACTTCCTGAACCGTTTTTCCAGCGCGAGCGATCGCCTTGTAGCCGCCACGAATCGGCACCGATACCCGTAACTTTAACTTGGGGATATGACCACGCGATCGCGAAATCACACCCGGCGTAATCGTGCGAATCCCTTGCCAGAGAACTAAGCGCTCCAACACGGGAATCAAACCATCTACATGGGTAGAATGGTTAAGAACGAGACGTCCACTATCTTTAGAACCCATCAATCAAAACCCTCTAAAACAACAAAAAAACAGTATTTACAAACAACAAAAACCCCGATTTTTAGGTTCTAAAAATCGGGGTTAACAGTCATTTACTCCGACCCAGGGGTCTGACTATCCTTGACCTTTTTCGGACGTGGTGTTGGCCGATTTCCCTTTGCACCGGGTCCCGACTTACGACGGCCAGGGCGACGATTCTGGGGAGACTTCGAGCGAGACTGACGTTTAGGAGGCATCACCCCCATATTATCTCCCGTCAGAATGAGCAAATCTTGGCCGCGACGCTCGACCTCAAACGACCAAAAATGGCGTAACACCCGTCCCGAAACCGTCCCTTTCAGGGCAATCTTGAAGAACTTGGGTGGTTGTCCCGCCTTACGGGGGCCTTGACGAATTTTCACAATCACGCGGGCCTCTTCCTCCGAATAAAAGACGACCTCACCGCGAACCGAGAAATAGCCCTCATGAACCTCCTCAGACGACAGGGGAGGAAGTTCAGAATCCGTATCCTCTTGAGTCAGGTTTTCGGGTTCCCAAACCCCAACAATTTGGAGATGAAGATTTCCATCGCGCTGGCCCGTTCGGGGATACACCACCCAAAGATGCTCTTGGTTCAAGTCAATATGGTTTTTAACCAAACTCATGACTCGTCCCAATAACACCGCCTCAACAAGGGTGTCATCACTCGTATGAAGCGCTCCCTGAGTCATTTGCTCTTCAGAGGGCATATAGCGGCCACGAACTACACCAATGGCTCGATATTGTCGGGGTTCACTCGGGGGAGGAATGGGAACTGGGCGTTTCGGCGCTTCAGACTCAGGTTCAGGCTCAGAGGCGACGGTTTCGGGAGTTGGCGACGGCTCAACTGGTGGAGGAACTGGGGGTTTTGGGCGTAACAAAGCATCCGCTCCCGATTCACGAGGAGCGTCAGAGACGGACTCTTTAGGGTCTTCTGGATTGGGAGGATGAAGTGGAGACGGCATCGTATCATTAAAATCGGAATTTGGACGAGAAGAGGAACTCATAAACCCTCCTAATAGCGGAGATACATCCATCAACAATCCTGCTAATTCATCGGCAACAGCTTAAAGCGAGACAGTTAAATCAGGACAATCTGCTGTAACAGAAAACTGTAACAGCAATTGTTTTGGGTTTAACTGACGTACTATAATGTCTGTCAAATAATGAATATGCAGAATTAAAACCAAGCTCACTAGCGCAGCCAACACCGGACAGGGCGAGGATGACCAGAAGCCACGGGGAATGGCGATCGCAGTTGCGAAACCCGGTTCCACTGGCCAATGGATATCACAATGGATATCACAATGGATATCACAATGGATATCACAATGGATATCACGAATGATCGCCAATCTATAGATCGCAAATCATTAGAGCCATTGGCCAGACGGCCGAGTTAGATCAACTATCTCACATTCCACCTTAACGATTGGTTTCAGGTCTGTCGTTAGCAAATCGGGAACCTCTCGTGAGTTGAAATCAATCATCCATCATGATGAGCGAACCGGTGACAGCAATGAACCGACACCAGCCGGTTATCTCTGATGAACATCAAACGCCTCAATCTTAGCCTTAGCATTTGCCAACCGTGTTGAGATAGACCCTGTGGAGAGGCGACTGAGATTAACCAATTCCCGTGCGGGTTTGACTCCGTTGGAGTTGTTCGAGGAGGGTGCTGCGATCGCCCGCCGGCGGTAAACAACTCAACCCCTGACAGACTAACCCCAGCGCTCCTTCTGGGAGTTGGCTGACCACCTTAAACACCGTAGCCGGCAGATACCGCCGTTTCAACAGCTCAAACTCAGCCGCCGTCGTCCGCACCAAGGTCGCATTCTGAAACCAATCGAGTCCAGCAAACAAACTTGGGCAAGCTTGGGGCATCTTCTCCAAAATGGGCAAAAATGCCGTTAACACCGCTTCAGCCCGCTCTAAATAGAGCAATTCCTCACTATAAAGGGACAACCGCAGCAAATTACACACCGCCACCCCATTAGCGCCCGGCGTGGCATTATCCGTATAGGACCGTTCCCGGACGATCGCCCCACCAGGGGTATCTTGAGCCGCATTATAATAGCCGCCCAACTCATCACTCCAGAGATGCTCATCAAACTCCGCCTGCACATTGATGGCCGCATCGAGATAATCCTCAGCCCCAGCTTCGACTAGATCCAAGAGCGCCTTCACAAATAGGGCATAATCTTCCGATTGAGCCAAAACCGAGGGCGTGCCATCATAATTGAGGCGATAGAAGCGACCCTCAATCCATTGATGATCGAGAATAAAATCCGCCGTGCGACGGGCCATGGCCAAATAGTCCGGCATCTCAAAGGCCACCGAGGCCCGGGCCAACCCAGAAATCACCAAACTATTCCAAGCCACAATCCCCTTCGTATCCGTGACTGGCGGGATGCGCCCCGGCCAGACTCGGGTTTTGGCCTCATGATTATTCCGCGCCGGGGCCATGGGCGTTTCGGGAGTGGCCTCAGCCCCGTAGCGTCGGCTAAATAGGCGTTGTAGGGCTTGTTCGGCGATCGCAGTCAAGGACCCCCTATGACGACGCTGTAAGACAATCTTGCCCTCAAAATTCCCGGCTTCAGAAATATAAAACGCCTCCTCTAAGGCCTGATACTCCTCATCACTGAGACTCTCCCGTAACTCAGCGGCCGACCAAACATAAAACGCCCCTTCCTCGGGTTCAGCATCTTCAGGAGTGCTGAAATTATCCGCATCTTGAGCCGCGTAAAAATAGCCTTCGGGGGCCATCATCTCCCGTTTGAGCCAGGATACCGTTAGGCGCACCGCCCGTTCAATAGCCGCATCCTGACATCCCAAACACCAGAGATTAGAGAGATACTCTAAAATTTGCCCATTATCATAGAGCATCTTTTCAAAATGGGGCACCGTCCAAGTTGCATCGACAGTATAGCGGTGGAATCCTCCCGCTACCTGATCGAAAATCCCCCCGAGAACCAAATCAAAGCCCCGTTTTTCACAGCGAGGCTGAGCCACAAAATCCTTATCTAACTCAAAACGAGTTCCCCGTAGCGCGGTTTGGGCATAGGGCATCATGGGAAAACAGGGCGCTCCCTCCGGTTCGAGGATGCGAATGCTGGCTTCTAGCCCCCGTTGCAAGAGGTCATCATCTAAGAGAGAGGACTGGCCCATGGCCTTGAGTTGCGGCGGAATCTCGGCGGCCTGTTCCAGGGCCGTCAGCATATCGTGACTAATGTTGTCGAGTTTTTCTTTTTCGTTGTCATAGTAGGCCCGCAACTGGGTCAACACTTGTAGGAAGCTGGGACGACCATAACGGGGTTCTGCGGGGAAATAGGTTCCACCATAGAAGGGAACGAGGCTATCGGGGAGGAGAAAGACGTTGAGGGGCCAGCCTCCTTGTCCCGACATCAGTTGCAAGGCCTGCATATAGAGACTATCGATATCGGGCCGTTCCTCGCGATCGACTTTAATAGCAACAAACTGGCTGTTGAGATACTCGGCAATCTCGGGATCGCAGAAGGCTTCTCCTTCCATGACCGTACACCAGTGACAACTGGAATAGCCCACAGACAGAAAGATGGGTTTATTCTCCTGACGGGCCAGTTCGATGGCTTCATCACACCAGTACCACCAATCGATGGGATTCTCGGCGTGTTTACGAAGATACAGACTTTGACTGCTCGCAAGACGATTGGTCATGATTCTATCGGATGAATGAGTGCAGAGCGGTTGTTGGGCTAGAGGCCATCATGGGGTTGATGGCGATCGCCGATAATCCCATCGTGACGGATCAGCGGCAAATACCCAAATCATCAGGCCACTGGAATCATCAGGCCACTGGGAAACGGTGAGGACTGAGGTTAGTCGGCCGGAAGTGGGCCGGGGCGAACCTCTAGGGTGAGTTGCTCATCTCCCCGTGCCAGTTTGAGTTCAAGACTGTCTCCGATCGCCGTGTCTTCCACGATACGCTGCACCCGTTCAAAATTCATCACTGGGACATCGTCAATGGCCAGGATGACATCGCCGAGTTGCAGGCCAGCGGCTTCGGCGGGGGAGTTGGCGACCACAGCGACAATCAAGACCCCTTGAGTCGCGGTAATTTTGGGAGGATTCTCTTGTTGTGCCAATTGTCCCTGAAGTTCAGCATCGAGGGTTCTCAGGCGCACCCCGAGATAGGAATGTTGTGCGACACCGTTGGCGATAATTTGCTGTCCGACTCGCAGGGCCGTTTTAATGGGGATGGCGAAGCCCAAGCCTTGCGCACCATCGAGGATGGCAGTATTCATGCCAATGGCGGCCCCAGAGGCGTTGAGGAGTGGGCCGCCGGAGTTACCGGGATTGATGGCGGCGTCGGTTTGAATGAACCCCACCCGACGCTCAGGAACGCCAATCTCGCGGCTGCTGCGTTCTGTGGCGCTGATAATGCCCATGGTGACGGTACTATCTAAGCCGAGGGGGTTGCCGATGGCGATCGCCCATTCACCGGGTTTGAGGTCATCGGAGTCGCCGATGGGAACTGGGGCCAGGCTCACATCATCGAGTTTAACCACCGCCACATCGGTGATGGGATCTCGTCCGAGGACGGTTCCCCGGAGGCTGCGGCCATTTTGCAAGACGACTCGTACTTGGTCAGCATTGCCGACGACATGGGCATTGGTGAGAAGATGGCCTTGGTCATCAATGATAAATCCGGTTCCTGCGCTTTGGGAATAGGGAGGATAGGGAGTCGGATCTAAGGGGTCTAAGGCCCGCGAATTTTCCTCGGAATAGAGGCGTTGAGGTTCAATGCGTACCACTGAGGCTTCGACTCGACGGACCGCGCGAACGATGAAGTTAGTTTGCTCGAAGTCTAGATCGGAGGCAGAATCGTCCCGTGGCGGATTGACGGACGGGTTGGGGAGGCGATCGCCGTCGAGTTGAGGCGGTTCAAGGTCTTGAGGGAGTGGTGAGGGGGAATCGAGAGAGTTCTGGTTTTGCCCGCGTTGGATGGCGATCGCCACCATTAGCCCCAGTAGGAATATCCCAAAGCCCATCGCCCATTGAGTCCTGGGATGTTTCGAGTGTTGGCGAGACAATGCCATTGACCTCTGTTGCGCTGCTGCTTGGATATCGTGGTTTCATTATAGAGGGTCTTGTGAAGATCCGTCGTTGAGATTATCTCTCACTGTTGTTTTTCGGGTTAGATGATTTCAGTACATCTACTTTTTTGGATAACCGAGAATTATGACTTCTAAACATCCTAAATCGTTAGACTTAAAGCCATTAGCGCCCTATGAAGACCGGCTTCTCAATGCCTTAGCGTTTTTCCGCACCCAACGGGACAACTCAACTCAAGCTCGTCACTGTTTAAGTATGTATTTACGTCAATCGGAAGCGCGAATTATGTCTGAGGTTGGTTTTTACGCGCAAGAAATAGGGTTAACGGCTCGGGAATTGTTAGAGTTGATTTATCAAGATCCCAATCAGGCACAATCTCTGATTCAGGACAAATTAGGAATTGATATTTTTACGGTATTTCCCGACGAATCGTAGGGGCAAAAAATCCCCTCCTGGGAGGGGCTGGGGGTGGGTTCCCCTACAATGGTGTCCCCAATGCAACCAATCCAGGAGGGAAGAACACCCCCCACCAAGATGCGATCGCACCTCTACCTTCTCTAATTCTGCCTTTATTTAAAGGTATAGAAAACTAGATTGGACTACGATGGAAATTAAATCAATTGCCCTAAGAAATTTTGCACTCTTTAAACATCTGGAGTTGTCTTTAGCGCCAACACCGCAAAACCCCAGTAACATCACTGTCTTTGTCGGCAACAATGGAACTGGGAAAACGTCTATCTTGAAAGCACTAACCGTCTCACTGAGTTGGTTTATTGCCCGTCTAAGTACAGAAAAAGGACATGGCAGCCATATCGCAGAAACTGATATCCTGAATGGCACGAATAGCGCCACCATTGACGTAAAAATTTGTGATTCCTTGCAAGCATCAGCCTACCCTGATGATACCGCAACAGACAATGACTTCCACTGGAGGATAGCCAAAGCCAGAAAAGGACGTAAGGCTGAATCGACCAGTCAACTGACAGATTGCACCTGCTTAGCCAGCTATTACCGCAATGCCTTAAGCCAAAATGATCAGGTAAGCCTACCCCTAATTGTCTTCTATCCTGTTGAGCGAGTTGTCCTTGATATTCCGCTAAAAATTAGAACTAAACACACATTTTTACAACTAGATGGTTACGATAACTCTCTCAGTCAGGGAGTTGACTTTCGTCGCTTTTTTGAGTGGTTTCGTGAGCGAGAAGATGCCGAAAATGAATCCGGTATCTCTGAAGATGTACTACATCAACTAAAGCCACTCGCTGAAACTAATCAAGATGTATGGCAGTTGTTAAATGAACTCAAGGCTTCAACTAAAGACCGTCAATTAACCGCAGTTCGTACAGCGATTCGCCGCTTCATGCCCCATCTGGATAACCTAAGAGTTCGTCGTCAACCCCGCCTGTATATGGCAGTTGATAAAAATGGCGAGACGTTGAACGTGGCTCAACTGTCTCAAGGCGAAAAATCGTTAATGGCGTTAGTCGGAGATATTGCTCGCCGTCTAGCGATGCTGAATCCTGCCTTAGAGAACCCGTTGACAGGTGATGGTATTGTCTTGATTGATGAAGTCGATTTACATTTACATCCCTCTTGGCAACGTAGCTTGTGCGATCGCCTCCTTGAAACCTTTCCCAATTGTCAATTCATCCTAACCACTCATTCCCCCTTGGTAATCAGTGATTGTAAAAATATCTTGGTTTATACTTTAACAAATGGTGAAATTCAAGAGTTGCCATCCCAATATGGGCAAGATGTTAATACGGTTTTATTGGATGTTATGGATACCAGCATTCGCGACCCAGAATTTGACGCGAAACTCAGCGATCTACTAGATGCGATCCAAGACTCTAATCTAAGCCAAGCCCATCAATTACTCACAGAATTAACTGCCGAGCCAACCAATCAAAATAATCTTGAACTGGTTAAGGCAAGACTATTGCTTCGTAAACAAGAATTACGTCATGCGAGCCATTCATAAAGGGGCTGAACCGACTAGCCTAGCAAACTGGAAACGCAAACATCCTCAAGACTCTTATATGGATTTAGATCCAGAAATTCGTCAAGCGATTCGAGAGCAAGCCTTAAAAGAGCAATACTATCTTTGTGCCTATTGTTGCCAGCGAATCCGAGATGTTTATACTTGTCACAATGAGCATATAGAAGCTCAAAAAATCAATCCTAAACGCACCCTTGACTTTGCCAACATTGTCGCCAGTTGCAACACATCTAATCAATGTGGTGACGCTCATAAGTCCCACCACCTCCCGTTAACCCCTCTCATGTCAGAATGTGAAACAGAGCTTCGATTTAAACTGAGTGGACGAGTCGAGGGATTAAGTGAGCGAGCAACCACAGCAATTCAAGTGTTAAATTTAGGAGATCACGAGAGACATAACAAAGCCCTTATTGGAAAACGGAAACAATTGTCTGATGTATTGTTGTGGACAAACGGCGTAAACCCCGATGAAGGACTTGAGGATGAAGAACTCTTGGGAATGCTAATTAGTGACCTTGGACAACCTCAAGATGGGATACTGGAACCCTTTGCTCCAGTTGTAATCAACATTTTGCGAAGTTGGCTTCAATCCTAAAGATTTAAGGTCTTCAGGAGTCAAGAGGATTAGTTAAATTGATAAAATTTTGGTATTCACATACTAATTGCTTATCTACTCTTGACATCATCATGAGTATAGTATTTAATCTACATCAGCAGTCTTAAGCGCTACACATTTCTAAAAAACTTAGGCTGTCACTAGACGCGCTGTCACTAGACGCCTAAATCAATAGGCTAGTGTAGTGCGAAAGAACCTATATTTTTTGAAGTGTTTGGAGAATTAAATCGGTGCCATTTGGTATTTTATTAATTACTAAAACGCATTTTCAATTTTTATAGCTATATAGTGCTAGACTTGTAACAGGTTACTCAAAAAATAGAGGTGAAACGTGGAGTACGAAGAATTAGTAGCTCTATGCGGAAGACTTTCTTATCGAGATAAATTTAGACTGGCGCAACTTCTCATCCAAGTTGCAAGAAAAGAAGAAGAAAGGAAAAATCCAGACAATAGAGAATTCATTCAAAGTAATTTAGATGAAATCGAGTATGTTGCGGAGCGGTTATTAAAATCCAAGCCCAGAAAGAAAGCAAAACTACTAAACTTTATTGGTGCAATTTTTCAATTCAAAGGTGGCATTTCAGATAATGATAAAGAAAGAATTGTTACTCAACTTCAAAGTAAAAAATTGCTAAACATCGACAAGAATGGTCGAGTTACATACCCAGATTAAAGAAATATCTAACAAGTCGCTGTAGCCCATATCTACGCTTTCCTCTCGCTTGGCTGACACCTGCTGAGCTTGTCTTTTACAGAATTCAGTTTTAAATTGTGCCCTTCGTCGTAAAGTCTTTATACTCAAAGACTTGAGTCGATTTTGGGTGATCGCGTTAATAAGCATCTATGGTGTGCGGATTCCGTATTAGACGAACGTACGATCGCCCCTCTCCTTCTTCAACCTCATTCGCTGGTTTGGCTTTCGTAATAAAGTGAGGTGGGCCAAGTGGAACAGCCGACAACTCAAAGCGGAACTCAAGGCAAACTATGCAGCGGTGAAAGGTCGATATCAGGACTTACACCAGCGCCTGAAATCTAAAACCTTTAGCCTGGCAGAACTTCAGGATCACTTAACGCAGTGTCTGAGCGATCGCTCGGATTATGGCGAGAAACTGGTCTTGCTAGATGCACAACAACACGCGATCGCCATCAACGCCAAGAACTACGAACAACGCCAACGCCAGTTAGGGTTAGAACTCCAGCGGACGGAACATTGCAACTGGAACCCCGATCGCGACATTGAGCAAATCCAGTTCGATCGCGACAACCTCGAAACGGGCCTAACCCTCCTGGATAATCTGATCCGCAACATTGAAGGGGTGATTCAGATTGAGCAAACCCGAGGCGATCGCGCGTTGAATCAAACGGTGGGAATTGCCGGTGTGGGGTTGGCGACGGGGGCGATCGCCGTGGCGGTGGCCACCACTCACCCCCAGCAACCGCCAAAACCCCGAGATATCATCACCGCTCCGGCGTTTTGGTGGAGTTTACTGGTGGGAATTGGGTTTAGTCTGTTGGTGGCTCTCTTGCAGGCGATTGTGGTTCCCACACGCTCCGCGATCGCACGACGAGGACGGGGTTGAGATCTCTAGATCTAAAATTAAAAGGGAGTACGCGAGAGCAAGAGTCAATGCAAATCACACTGAACCTACCCAATCGTCTCAGCAGCCCTCTGCAATCTTGCCATATCGACCCATCTCCCGCAAGGTTTGAATATCCTGCTCAAAATCCTCTACTCCATAATGTACGGGGATGTGGCGACTAGCGAGGAGGTGTTGAAAGGCGACACGGTGCATTTGGGCAAAGCGACTGGCTTGAGCAAGGGTCAGCTTTTCTTGTTGAAAGAGCATCACCGCAATTTCCTGACGCATTTCAGCCTCAGTCATGTGAGTGGCAGTTAAAATTTCGTCAGAGACAATAACACTCATGGCTCACTTCTTGGCTACCCCTCTCATTTTACATTATGCTCTAATAGACTCAGCATCAAATGAGTAGCCTATGCAAGCGATGCCTGTACAAACAAAAGCCCAAGTGCTAACTCTGCTCCAGGACTATCATCAGGAGTTACAACGCTTTGGCGTGAGACGTTGCGGTGTTTTCGGCTCGTTTGCCCGTGATACCGAAATTCACGCTCAAAGTGATGTTGATATTTTGGTTGCCTTTGAGCCAGACCAGAAAACGTTTGATAACTTCATACACCTATCCTTTTTTCTAGAAGATCTTTTTGGTAGATCCGTTGACCTTGTCACTTTAGAATCATTGAGTCCTTACATTGGTCCGCGTATTTTAGATGAGGTCGAGTATGTCTCCGTCGGCTCGCGAATATTTACAGCACATTCTTGATGAAACGACCTACATCATGACGAGTTCTGCGAGTTTAGGTAAGACAAGATTCGTTCAAGATGAAACGCTCAAGCGTGCCTACGTTCGTAGTATTGAAGTAATTGGCGAAGCTGTTAAACAGTTGCCAGATGAGTTGCGTCGAAAATACGATGCCATTGAATGGCGGGCTATGGCTGGGATGCGCGATCGCTTGATTCACAACTACTTTGGTGTTGACTATGACATCGTTTGGGATGTTGTCATCTATAAAATCCCTACACTGGATGCCCAAATCAGGCTAATTCTTAAGCAAGAATATCCATAATCGAATTCATCATTTCGATGATGCTAGTTCTGGCATAATTTATGTAGTTGCGGTATGACACCCATAATACAGGAGTTAAACTACAAGCGGCTGAAGAGTATTTGAATATCTGGCTCAAAACTTTTAAATGCCTACTCTGTTGATGATGAAGCAGTTCAACAATGCCCATACCTCGCTGCTCTGATGGTAATTTGTTTAGAGGGTATCTACAAAGTCTGGGATCTTCTTGTCTAGTTTAGTCTTTTTTCTAAGGTTTGATGAGGGATGCCAACCTCGATAAACTCAGAACTGATGGGCTGATACCCCAGTTTTTCGTAGAATTGAAGGGCTGAAACTCTCGCCGCCAAATTGATGATTCTGACATGATACTGCCTTAAATACTCTTCAACTTCTTCAATTAAAAATCGTCCTAATCCTTGTTTTTGAACCTCGGGGAGAACCGCCATTTGTCGCAGTTTTACCCTGTCTTGGGTTTTAGGAACAATCACCACACAAGCGAGGAATGGGTTACGTTTTTGTGAAAGTTGAATGATGCCAAAATGACCCTGATGGGTTTCACTTTCTAAATTTTCTTCCCCAATGGATAAGCCCAAAGGTTGTCGTAAAACTTGGTCGCGAAGGGTTAAAGACTGTTGATAGAATTGAGAATAAACGGAGTAGTTCACCGCCTGAATGAGACCTAAATGGGGATGAGACCAGCTATTTAAGCCTTTTTCATGGGAGCTATCCGTGAACATACTCCCTTACTGGTCACTCAGGGTTTCAATGAGTAGGTCGAGTTGCTGCTGCTTTTGTCCGAGAAATTGCTCACAGTCTTGGAGATGCTCGGCGGCGATCGCAAATTTATCGAAGACATCTTCTAAGTCGAGTTGTCCCGATTCGATTTTCTGAATGATGCTCTCGATTTCTTCGACGGTGGCTTCGTAGTTCCAAGGGTGAGTCATGGGAAATTGACGGGAGACTAGAGAATTGGAGATTAAGATTGGCTGAAGGGAGCGGGTCCCTCGCTTCCGGTGGAGGTGATTTTTACCTTAACCCATCCTTGGGCCAGTTTCACGGACAACACACGTCCGGGTTTTAGATCTTCGGCCGTGCGGACAATCTCCCCCTGAGCGTTACGAACCACCGCATAGCCGCGATCTAAGACGATTTGCGGGTTGATGGTGGTGAGGCGATCGCGCAGAAACTGATGTCGTTGTTGGGCCTGTTGTAAGCGTTGCTGGCTGGCGTGAATCAGGCGCTGTTTGAGTTGTTGAAGTTGTTGCTGTTCTTGGTTGAGTTGACGCTGAATCGGGGCAATATCGAGGCGCTGACGTAACTGATGCAGATGCGATCGCACCCCCCCGAGATAGGTCAGCATCACCTCTTCTAAGCGTTGCTGGCGATGGCGATGGGCCTCGATGAGACTCTCAAGGTCAGGAACCGCCTGTTTCGCCGCCGCTGTAGGAGTTTCAGCAACAAAATCAGCCGCTAAGTCCGCTAGAGATTCATCCCGCTGATGGCCAATTCCGGTAATGACGGGATAGGGACACAGGGCCACGGCCCGCACCACCCGCTCATCGTTAAACACCGCTAAATCTTCCGCCGAACCGCCGCCACGAGCGAGAATCACCAACTCGGCCCGGCCATCAGCCACCACCCGCGCCATCGCCCGTTCAATACTGGCCGCCGCGCGATCGCCCTGAACCCCCGTCGGAGACAGTAATACCCGAATCCCCGGATAACGCTGGCCTAGGGTACTTTGGATATCTCCCCAGGCTGCCGCTTGAGGAGAGGTTACCACAGCGATAGTCTGGGGATGGTCGGGGAGCGATCGCTTGCGTCTGGGGTCAAACAATCCCTCAGCCATGAGGCGGTCACGCAGTTGTTGATACTGCAACGCCTGCATCCCCGCGCCGAGGGCCAACACCTGAAATGGGTACAACTGATATTTGCCCTGTTTACGGAACAGGCGCACGTTTCCGCCAACCAGCACCAACTCTCCCACCTTGGGAACCGTTGACAGCCGACTCACTTGACTTTTCCAGATGACCCCCGAGAGAATCGAATCATCCTCGCGATCGCGTAGAGTAAAAAACAGACCCGACCCATGACCGTTACAACTCGACACCTCCCCCACCACCCAAACGGGCCGTAACTGGGGGTCCCCTTCAAGGAGAGATTGAATATAGTCAGTGACTCCGGCAACGGTCAAATGTCCTTCGGGAATCAGGGAATCAGCAGCGTGCATAGAGTGAGTTGGCCCCCCATCTGGGCGACGTTAGTGTCCTCAATCTTCCAGTGTAGAGCTTTGTCGCCCATGCAGCCACAGACCCGTTCGGGGTGAGCCTCCCCGTGGGGATTCTGTATTAGAATGATGTATCTGCTGCAAATCCCGACGATCCCAATTTTCAGATCCGCTCTTATATCTTGTCGTTCTCCAGCAACGCTACAGGTTCTACTCTCGAACCGTCCCCGTTGACGGTTCCTTCCTGGCCCGAAAACGGGTCAATTGGTCAATTCATCGAACATTGAGGCAAGTATGGCGACTCCTATCACTCAGAACTCCGAAAAGCAGAAAGCGTTAGACATGGTGCTTAACCAGATTGAGCGCTCCTTTGGTAAAGGGGCGATTCTACGGTTAGGCGATTCGACGCGGATGCGCGTTGAGACGATTCCCAGTGGTGCCTTAACCCTCGACTTGGCCCTCGGCGGTGGACTCCCCAAAGGGCGGGTCATTGAAATCTACGGGCCTGAGAGTTCCGGTAAGACGACGGTTGCCCTCCATGCGATCGCCGAAACCCAGAAAGCCGGTGGAATTGCCGCCTTCGTCGATGCTGAACACGCCCTAGACCCCACCTACGCCGCCGCCTTAGGGGTTGATATTGAAAATCTCCTCGTTTCGCAACCGGACACCGGCGAAATGGGGTTAGAGATTGTTGACCAACTGGTGCGATCGGTTGCGGTGGATTTAGTGGTCATCGACTCTGTGGCGGCGTTGGTTCCCCGCGCCGAGATTGAAGGGGATATGGGAGATATCCATGTGGGCCTACAGGCGCGGCTGATGAGTCAGGCCCTGCGAAAAATTACCGGGAATATCGGGAAATCCGGCTGTACGGTCATTTTCCTCAACCAGTTACGGCAAAAAATCGGCATTAGTTACGGTAGCCCCGAAACCACCACCGGCGGGAATGCCCTCAAGTTCTACTGTTCGGTGCGTCTGGATATTCGCCGCATCCAAACCTTGAAAAAAGGGTCTGATGAATATGGGATTCGGGCCAAGGTCAAAGTCGCTAAAAATAAAATTGCGCCGCCGTTCCGTATTGCTGAGTTTGATATTCTCTTTGGTCAGGGTATTTCCCAGGTGGGATGTTTGTTGGATCTCGCCGAAGAAACGGGGATTATTAAGCGCCGTGGTGCCTGGTATAGCTATGATGGGGACAACATTGGTCAGGGACGAGATAACTCGGTCAAATATCTGTTGGAAAACCCTGAATTTGCTAAAACCATTGAGGAAAAAGTCCGTCAAGAGTTAGCGATGGGGGCGATGGTGTCGTCCAATAGTATCGGTAAAAATGGTAATTCTCCAGAGAATGCTGAGGATGACAACAATGGCGATGACAACAATAAAGGCAAGACCGAAGAAGAATAAAAACGGCGATCGCCGATAAGCCAAAAGACCGAGGACATGATCTGTTCCTCGGTCTTTCGGTTAGGCTACGATATTGGTGAACGATGAAGCTAAGCCAGTCCCACCAATTTCAGACTTAAATCCCACATCCGCTCACCTCGTTCGTCATCTCGCGCTTGGGGAGAGACTTTCTGAACAAAGGATTTGCGGTCTTTCTTCTGGCGGTTTCCCCAACTCCAGTAGGCCCCGGATTGGCGATATTCGGGGTCAGCCACCACAGCGGCCACCCGTTCCCCGGAGAGTTCCTGGGAAACATAGCCTTTGGTGATGTATTTTTGGAAGATGGGAAAGATTTTCTGGAAGAGGGGATAATGGTTGCGGAACAAGGGCGTATCGGCCACGCAACCGGGATAGAGGGAGGTGAAGGTGATACCGGTTTCCTCGTGATAGCGGCGATGTAGTTCCCGCATGGTTAGTACGTTACAGACTTTGCTGTCTTTGTAGGCTTTCACCGGTTCAAAGTCTTTCCCGTCGGCCATGGTGACGGGACCGGTAAAGCCTTTTTCAAAGCCCTCAAAGTTGCCCAAATCGGGACGTGGGGGAATTTTACCGCCGAGTTCGTCGGGGTTATGGGTGACGGTTCCCAGAATCACCATGCGTCGGTCTTCGTAGGTCGATCGCTTCATGTCCTCGATCATGACGTTACAGAGGAGGAAGTGACCGAGATGGTTGGTGGTCATGGTCAGTTCGTACCCCTCGGGCGATCGCAGTGGTTCTTTGATTAAGGGCATATAAATCGCCGCATTACAGACTAACGCATCCAGGGGACGATTGAGACTGCGGAAGTTGGTTACAAACTGACGCACACTGGCCAGAGAGCCGAGGTCAATGTGCATAATGGTGTAACTTCCTTCAGGAAGTCCCACCTCTTTGGCGGCGGCTTCGGCTTTTTCGAGATTACGACAAGCCATGACGACATGCCAGTCATCCCGAGAGGTCAGGGCTTTTGCTGTGTAGAGTCCGACGCCGGAAGACGCGCCCGTGATTACAGCCGTTCGGTTGCGATCCTGTGCCATGTTGAGTTAATTTTTTTTAAAGTTTATTGACAAGTACAAGGGAGGTAGATTTCAGATTGCGCTCACGCTGCGCTAGGGATGCGATCGCAAAGTTCTCAGGGGTAAAATTGGGGTTCTAAGACACTTAATATAAACCAAAAATTGAGCGATCGCAACTCCTGATTTAGACTTTAACAACAAAAATCAAACATTTGTAAAGGAGGGAGGAGGGAACAGGGAACGGGGAACAGGGAACAGGGAATGGGGAACAGGGAACAGGGAACAGGGAACGGGGAACGGGGAACAGGGAACAGGGAACAGGGGGAAAGAAGGCAAGAGGCAAGAGGCATAACCCACCCCTGCCCCTCCCAGGAGGGGAAGGCAAGAGGCAAGAGGCAAGAGGCATAACCCACCCCTGCCCCTCCCAGGAGGGGAAGGCAAGCGGCAAGAGGCAAGAGGACGACCCCATGCGGGACCGCCCTCGGGGAAATGGGACTCGTGACTCGTCAAAACAATAGGCGAGTCACTGTCTCATCACAACCTTAAACCTGAGCGTCTTCCTGGACTAACTTGTCCCAACCCAAATGCTTGAGATTGTCATTGCGACGTAGCGGACGGGTGGCTAACTCCAATAAATCGCGAGTATTGGCGAAACCGTGAATCTGAGCAAAGGTAAACTCAACGGACCACTTCGTACTAATTCCACGGGCCTCTAAGGGATTGGCATGAGCCATTCCCGTAATCACTAAATCAGGATTCGACTCCTTAATCCGTTGCAGTTGATTGTAGTTATCTGGTTTCTCCACAATCGTCGGATAGGGAACACCCATATCATCACAGGTTTTCGCCAAAAAATCCAATTCCGCCTTTTGATAGCGTTTATCCATATAAGGAATACCAATCTCTTGAACCGTCATCCCACAACGAGTCAAAAAGCGAGCCAAGGAGATTTCGAGCAAATTATCTCCCATAAAGAAGACCGATTTTCCCCGTAACAGTGCCACATACTCCTCGACACTTTCCCAGATTTTTTGCTCCCGTTCTTCGAGGCCCTTCGGTTCAATGCCGAAGACCGAGCAAATTTTCTCAACCCAGGCCCGAGTTCCATCAGGACCGATGGGGAATGGTGCACCAATGAGTTTGCATTTGCGACGACGCATGAGGGTGGTGGCGGTGCGACTGAGAAAGGGATTGACGCCACACACATAGTCTCCCTCGACCAGTGGGGGCAGTTCCGTATAGCGTTTCGCCGGCAACATTCCCGAAACTTGAATCCCCTGTTTTTTCAATTCCAGACTCAACTGAGTCACCACTGGGTCTGGAAGAGATCCAAACAAGGTTAGAGGAGGATGGTCAACATACTCCGATGTTGTCGTCTCCTCCTCATCCTTGCGACCGAAATCGAGTAGACGTTTGATGGCATTGCGTTCAGTTTTTTCTGACTCAACCCGCTGACTTGGACAGCGTTGTGCCATGGCTGCTAACACCGTGTCTTCCCCTTGGGTGAAGGCATAGTCCAACCCATTAGCCCGAGCGGTGACGATGGGAATGCCAATTTCGGCTTCAAGTTTGGGGGCTAGTCCTTCCAAGTCCATCTTGATGATTTCCGTGGTGCAGGTGCCAATCCAAACAATGACACTGGGGTTGCGATCGCGCTTAATTTGTTGGCACAACCGTTTCAACTCTTCGTAATCATTCAATTGAGCCGAAACATCCCCTTCTTCAAGTTCCGCCATGGCATAACGTGGCTCGGCAAAAATCATCACCCCCATGGCATTTTGCAGAAAATAGCCACAAGTTTTTGTGCCAATCACCAGAAAAAAGCTATCTTCAATTTTCTGATAGAGCCAAGCTACACAGCTAATCGGGCAAAAGGTGTGATAGTTGCCCGTTTCGCACTCAAAATTAAGTGCATTAGGTTGTGCATTGGCTTGTGTAGCAACAGTCATGGAACAGTTCTCCTAATATCAGGGGTGGTCAGTTGTGTTATTCGAGATCTGACAACAAGTTGGAGATTTCGGGATCTTCCTCATCGTCGTCATCTTCCATCAACGCCCCAAACGCCGCTTCGTCGAGTTCGTCATCCTCGCCGAGATCTCCTAAACCGGAGTCCTCATCATCGCCACCAAAGGCAGCTAGATCGAAGTCATTATCATCGTCATCGCTGTCCGAGTCCTCGTCATCACCGAAGGCCCCGAGGTCGAGTCCATCGTCGCCGTCATCGGTGGCAGAATCGTCATCGCCGAAGGCCGATAAATCCATGTCATCGTCATCGCTGTCCGAGTCCTCGTCATCACCGAAGGCCCCGAGGTCGAGTCCATCGTCGCCGTCATCGGTGGCAGAATCGTCATCGCCGAAGGCCGATAAATCCATGTCATCGTCATCGCTGTCCGAGTCCTCGTCATCACCGAAGGCCCCGAGGTCGAGTCCATCGTCGCCGTCATCGGTGGCAGAATCGTCATCGCCGAAGGCCGATAAATCCATGTCATCGTCACCTTCGTCGGCTAAGGCGGCGAGATCGACATCATCATCGGAGGCAGAATCGTCGTCACTGGCGAAAGCGTCGAGATCCATGTCGTCAGAACCATCGCTATCGTCATCACTGGCGAAAGCGTCGAGATCCATCTCATCTGCGTCCGACTCATCCTCAGCAAAGGCGGATAGGTCAATATCATCGCTATCGGCTGCGTCTGCGTCTGCGTCTGCGTCATCGTCGGAGTCGGAGTCGTCGTCGGCGAAGACATCGAGATCCATGTCATCGCTAACTGCATTGGAGGAGTCCTCAGCCGCCTCGTCATCGGCGAAGGCGGACAAGTCCATATCATCGTCTGACGCCTCATCGTCGCTAACATCGCTGCTTGCGTCGATGGGGGTTTCGAGATCAACAGGTTCTTCGGATAGTCCGGCAAAGGGATCGAGTTCTTCGTCAGCCTCCTGAGGGTCTGAGTCAGCTTCGGCTTCCCCGAGGAGATCGAGAGCGTCATCGGCCTCGGGACTCTCAGGGGTTGAGGCTTCGCTAGAGTCTTCAGAAGAATCTTCAGATTCCTCTGAGTCACCGTCGTCGAGAAGCATCGCTTCTGGAGTGTCCTCAGGGGACTCGGTCTCGTCATCCTCAAGGATACTTAAATCCTCTTCATCGTCTTGGGCAACGGCGGTTACACCGGCGAGGGCTGCATCGGTCGCTACTTCGGGTTCGGGTTCGGGTTCGGGTTCGGGTTCGGGTTCGGGTTCAGCGACTGGTTCGGGAGTTTCTGCGATCGCAGGGGGTTGGGGGTCGTCGGAAACTAGGCTACTCGCCGCCACGCCAGCAGCGGTGAAATCCCCAGTTTCCGACTCACCAAAAGGGTCGTCTTCAGTCTCCTCGACGGAAGGGGCAGATCCTTGGGAGGGAAGGTCAGTTTCGGGATCTAACCCCAGAGCAATGTCGGGGTCAAAGTTCAAGCCGATTACTTCGATTAGGGTATCGGGATCGGGATTGAGCCGAGAAAAGGGCAACATCAGTTGGGCCAGCTTCGGTTCGATTCCGTTGAGGGAACCGATGATGAAGTAAGACGGAGGACGACGACCTCCATCGGGGGTTTTAACGGCAGCCACCTGCATGTGCAGGTTGAGCCATTCGCGGTTGGCTTGGTAATACTGCAACCACTTCTCTTTGAGAGCGCTGGTAAAGCTATCGAAAAATGCCATGGTTTTTATTTATCCCCGGAGTTGCTGCGTTGTTCATTTCTAGTCTATCCGCCTCAGTCGAAGGTACTCCGTCTTGAAACGGCATTAGGCATTGCCTGTACTGAATCATACTAGGCTTGCTGACAACTGGGGTGCTTCATCCCTGCAAGCTGTAATAGTCGTTGACATTCGCGCCAGGATTGGCGGCGATCGCCGCGACAACCCTGACTGACATCAGTTACGAGTTTGGCGTTGCGAGTCTGGCTCAGTTCCCTCAGACCATCATCAGGTCGGGTTCAGCATCCACGGTAGCTGGGGGCTGCTGAGGATTGAGGTAAAAGTCGGACAGAAGCGAGAAGAGGTCGCGATCGGCGGCATCTTTGGGAACGACACCTTCGGGTAAGGCCAAGATTTGGTCGGCAATGTTGAGGTAATAGTCGCAGACGTAGTTGAGGGCTGCGTCAGTTTCGGTCATCTCAAAGAGCGTTTTGCCCTTGACTCGGGAGACGCGGATGTCCTCGATGAGGGGTAGGATTTCCAAAACGGGCATGGGCACGGTCTCGATGTATTTATCGATGAGATCCCGTTTGGAGGTGCGGTTGCCAATCAGTCCGGCGAGACGTAGGGGGTGGGTGCGGGCTTTTTCCCGGACAGAGGCGGCGATGCGGTTGGCGGCAAAGAGAGCGTCAAAGCCGTTGTCGGTGACAATCAGGGCATAGTCGGCGTAGTTGAGGGGGGCAGCAAAGCCTCCACAAACCACGTCGCCGAGTACGTCAAAGAGAATCACGTCATACTCGTCAAAGGCATTGAGTTCTTTGAGCAGTTTCACGGTTTCTCCGACGACGTAACCGCCACAGCCTGCACCGGCTGGGGGGCCACCGGCTTCGACGCAATCGACGCCGCCGTAGCCTTTATAAATTACGTCTTCGGGCCAGATGTCTTCGTAATGGAAGTCTTTTTCTTGCAGGGTGTCGATGATGGTGGGAATGAGATAGCCCGTTAGGGTGAAGGTACTATCGTGTTTGGGGTCACAGCCAATTTGTAGGACTTTTTTGCCGCGACGGGCTAGGGCAACTGAGATGTTGCAACTGGTTGTGGATTTACCAATGCCGCCTTTTCCGTATACTGCTAATCTCACCCGATTTTCTCCTTTTCGTACTGACTGAGTTCTGTTTGAGGTGGGCGATCGCCACTGGAGTTGAGGTGACTCGTTTGAGACCGGTGGCGGCGATCGCTTGTCCTCTCGTTGTTTGCATTATGGGGGATGTGTCTAGGGATGGAAAGGGTTGCAACATTAAACTTAATGTCTCTGGTGACGTTAGAAACTTTTAGAATGTCTAAATCGAAACTCTTATGGGGTTCAGCAGCTTTCAAGGATTTTTAAAGTCTTTTTTAAGGTTTTATGGTTAGTTTTTATGTTAAGTAGTTACAAAAACAAAAGAGCGCCCTAGACGCAGATGCTTGAGCTGAACGCCTAGTGTGGGTTGGCTACGCCACTTGCTGAAACTGGGGAGCAGAGGATTTGGGCAAGGATATAAAGAATGCTAAATTTTTCTGCAACTGGGGGGATTCCTCATCGAGCGATTCCTCAATCACGGTGGCTTGAGCGGTGAAGGGAGGACGGCGGCATGATGGACATTGAGATGGCGTTGGCTTGTTATGATGCGCGGCAGTACGATCGCGCCGTTGCCATTTGCCAAACCCTATTAGCTCAACAGCCTCAGCGTCTGGATGCGTTAAATCTCCTGGCAGGTATTGCCTTTCAGCAAGGAGAGTGGTCCCAGGCGATCGCCCATTATCAAACCCTACTGAAGCAATATCCTCGTTTTGCCACGGGATATGCCAATCTGGGACGCACTTGGCAAGAAATTGACAGTTTACCCGCAGCCAAAGCCGCCTATCAGCAAGCCTTGGCGTTAGATGACTCAGGAAGCCAATGGTGGTTTAGCCTCGGGCATATCCATTGGGATTTAGGGGAAATTGAGGCGGCGATCGCCTGTTTTGAGGCGGTATTAGCGCGAGATCCCCAGTGGCATGAGGCCCGCAGTACCCTCTCCCTATTACGCTTGCTCCAGGGGGATTTTCAGCGGGGATTTGCCGCTTATGAAGCCCGTCCCTCCCGCCGGGATTTAGGGCAAACCTTTCCTCGCGGCGACTTAATCTGGCAGGGGGAGTCGTTACGGGGTAAAACCCTGCTGTTACTGGCTGAACAAGGCTTTGGCGATGCGATTCAATTTGTGCGCTATGTGCCTGAGTTAGCCGCTGAAGGGGTGCGAGTCTGGTTGCGTGTCCGGCCGCCATTACTGCGGCTGTTTCAGGGACTCCCCGGCTGCGATCGCCTCTTCTCGACGGACGATCCGATTCCGGCTTGGGATGCTCACGCCTTACTGATGAGTCTGCCCTATTTACGCCAAACCACGCCGGAGACGATTCCGGCTAAGGTTCCCTATCTCCATCTGAGTCCCCATTGTCGTCCCCCCTTCCCCAAGGCCCCCACCGGGTATAAGAAAGTGGGGTTAGTGTGGCGTGGGAGTCCCACTCATCGCAAAGATGGCGATCGCTCCTGTTCCTTGGCTGAGTTTCAACGTTGGTTTGAGTTACCCCAGATTCAGTTCTATAGTTTGCAGAAACCGCCTCAGACTGAGGAAGCTGAGGCCATCGCCGCCGAGGCGCGTCTGATTGATCTGGCCCCTCTGTTGCGAGACTTTTGGGATACAGCGGCGATGATTCAGGAACTCGATCTGGTGATTAGCGTGGATACCGCCGTGGCTCATTTGGCGGGAGCGTTAGGGAAGCCGGCCTGGGTGGTGTTGGCCCAAACTCCTGATTGGCGTTGGGGATTACAAGGCGATCGCAGTCCTTGGTATCCCACCTTACGCTTATTTCGTCAGTCCCAGCGAGGACAATGGACTGATGTGATGACCACAATCGGCGAATGTCTAGCCCAGTGGGGGTCTGACCCACTCAGCCTAGACCCTTGATCTGCCGTTGAACCCTGGATTGGTGATGCTCATCACAAACATTCGTGTTGAAGATCGTCTCAAATGGGGAAGGCGATCGCTGTCCAAAGCCAATTTAAAGGTGATACTAAGAATATCGAACTAAGGTGACAACTCCCCATGATGACGACCCAAACCCTCAACCACACCATCCCCCTCGATGAAATGTTTGCCCGAGTGTGGAATCTCGGCCATCTCAGCCGCGCCGAACGACAAACATTGAAGTCAGTCGTTCTCAGCAACAGTCTCAGTTCTGAGGATGAAGATGTCCTCAACCGTATCTTTCATGCTGTTCGCCGGGGTTGGCTCAAAATTTCTGACTAATGTTGGGATTTCCTAGCCGCCATCAGATTTAACTGTTAAAGCCATCATGTTAGTCCTTGCCTCAGCTTGGCTAAGACTGCAATTTGTCGATTTTTTATTCCGGCGCCGTATTTTAACTTAAAACCCCTTTAACACAGAGAATTTGAGCCAAATGAATTTGAGCCAAATTATTCTCTCTCAATTATAATGTGACTTCCTCGATGTCGAACTCGGGGTATTTTTTTGGTCAATGCTGTCCGTTAAAATACTCAGGCAATCGAGAGTTGTCCTAAAACAGGTGAGGCAGGCAGCATGAGAGGAATTTCCAGAAGACGTTGGCCGGCGATCGCGGCCTTGATCAGTTGTTGTCTGGTCATCTTAGTCAGTTGTCAACAATCGAGTCGGGATCTGCGTCAAACTAGCAGTGGCGTTGGGGCCAGTTCCCAAGGCGATCGCATCCGCCTCGGAACCACCGCCCAAATCGTCACCCTCGATCCCGCCGAAGCCTACGAACAATCCTCCATGATGGCGATCGCCAACCTCGGCGAACCCCTCTATCGCTACGAAGAAAACGACCAAGGAGAACTCACTCTCGTCCCCAAACTCGCCAGAGATCTACCCACCATCAGCGACGATCAACTCACCTACCGCATTCCCCTGCGTCGCGATGTGGTCTTCCATGACGGAACCCCCTTCAACGCCGCCGCCATGGCTTTCTCCCTACGCCGCTTTCGTGACAATCGCGGCCGGCCCTCGTTCCTGCTGGCGGACTTAGTTGACCAGATTGAGGCCAGCGACGAGTACGAACTCACCCTCAGCCTTAACTATCCCTTTGCCGGCTTCACGTCTCTCTTGACATTTCCGGGGCTTTGTGCTATATCCCCAGCCGCCTATAACATTGGCGAAGGGCAATTTCTCCCCAACCAATTTGTCGGAACCGGTCCCTATCGTCTGGCCAACTATGGCAGTGATTCCGTCGCCTTCGACATCTTTACAGACTATTGGGGCCAACCTCCCAACAATCAAGGGGTTGATATGCGGCGCTTTTCAAGTCAATCCAACCTCTATAACGCCTTCCGCACTGGGGCCGTTGATGTGGCTTATCAACAACTCGATCCCGACCAAATTCATAGTCTTCAGGAACTAGCCCCAAGTGAGGGATATCAAATTATTGCCGCCGAAAGCACCACCATTTCCTATCTTGTCCTAAATATCAATCAGCCGCCTTTCGATCGCCTTGAAGTCCGTCAGGCCTTAGCCGCCGTCATCGATCGAGATTTGCTCAATCAGCGGGTATTCTACGGTCAAGCCGATCCTCTTTATAGTCTACTTCCCCCAGCCTTTGAAGCTCATCGTCCCCTGTTTGCAACCCAATACGGTGACGGGAATGTGTCCCAGGCCAGGGAACTGTTGCACCAGGCGGGGTTTTCCCCAGAAAATCCCCTTGTGGTGCAGATCTGGTTTCCCTCCAGTTCCGTGGCGGGCCGTCTGAGTGCCACGATTTTACAAGCCTTTGCTGAGCGAAATTTGCCGGGGTTAATGACCGTCGAACCCCGAAGTGTTGAGGCGGCGACGGCCTATGGATATTTGGATAAGGGGGTGTATCCGACTTTTCTGTTGTCTTGGTATGCGGACTTTTTTGATGCGGATAACTATGTTAAGCCGTTTCTTGAATGTCAAGAAGGATCTATCGAAAGTGGCTGCACGTTAGGGGAAAGTCAATATCACGGCTCGTTTTATTATAATCCTCTGGCTAATCAGTTATTGCAACAGCAACGGGAAGCGTCTGACCCACAGCAACGGAATGCGTTGTTGGTGGAGTTACAGGAGATTGTTGCAGCGGAAGTTCCCTATATCCCGCTTTGGCAAAATAAAGATTATGCTTTTGCTCAACCGGATATTTCTGGGGTGCGCTTGAGTAAGACGCAACAGGTGCTTCCGTTTGCTTCAATCAGTCCCTAGAATAGTTAATAGTTAATAGTTAATAGTTAATAAGCTGGGATAGGCTATGTCATCGTTTGTTGACAATCATCATGACAACTCACAGAATGACAACGCAAAACATTGCACTATTTGACACTCCCGCCGTTAAATCAAAGATTATAACGGGGGATTCTTGCTTCATGAC
>OFEU01000200.1_pt1 | contig 61279 bp, 39 predicted proteins | sample 1521221 | NCBI WGS metagenome assembly OFEU01 (sample SAMN03766357, study PRJEB24113) | microbial mat metagenome | isolation source: enrichment culture HLUCC-O from microbial mat sample contains cyanobacterium... | reverse complement strand
CATGGCTGTAAACTCTTCGTCGTCAAACAAAACCGCTTCAACGTTCCCGTCGTGAAACTCCGTCAAGCCCTAGAGGCCGGCCGGTTCGGCAAACTGGTCATGGGAACCGTCCGCGTGCGCTGGTGTCGTCCCCAAGCCTACTACGACCAAGACCCCTGGCGAGGAACCTGGGCCATGGATGGGGGAGTCCTCACCAACCAAGCCAGCCATCATATCGACCTCCTGCAATGGATGCTAGGCGACGTGGAATCGGTGATGGCCATGAGTCGCACCGCCCTAGTGGATATCGAAGCCGAAGACACCGCCGTGGTAATTCTCCGCTTCCGCAACGGGGCTTTGGGAGTCATCGAAGCCACCACTGCTACTCGCCCCAAAGACCTAGAAGGCTCCCTCTCCATCCTCGGGGAAAAGGGGTCCGTAGAAATTGGCGGCTTTGCCGTTAACCAGATGAAAGTCTGGAATTTTGCCGCTCCCCATCCTGATGATGAGGATGTCCTCCAGAACTATTCTGTGAACCCCCCCAACGTTTACGGTTACGGACACCAAGCTTATTATGAGCATGTCATCGACTCAATCCAGAATAACAGTCAACAACTGGTCGATGGCCTAGAGGGACGGCGCAGCCTGGAACTGATTAACGCCATCTACGAGTCTATCGAAACGGGGCGAGAGGTTTACCTACGCTTCCGTCCCAAGTACAGTCGTCTGGGACGGGAATAGAACTGAGGAGGATGTAATCATGTCTGTTCGGATAATTTTCCTAGGAGCTAAGTCGATCGGCTTCCACTGCTTAGATGAATTGCTGAATCGTTCTAACGACTTGGATGCAAAGGTTTTGGCGGTTGGAACGAATCCTAGGGGGGCCAAAGTCAAAGAGCTTGCTGAAGCGCAGGCAATCCCCCTGATTCACAACCCTCTGGAACTCCACGACTTTGAATACGATTTATTGATTTCTGTCCAGTACCATGCAATACTCAAGGCTCCCGAAATTCAAACAGCCCAGCGAATGGCGGTGAACTTACACATGGCGCCTCTACCAGAATACCGAGGCTGTAACCAGTTTTCATTTGCCATCGTGAATGGAGATGAAGAGTTTGGGACAACATTGCATGTGATGAATGCTGGGGTTGACACAGGAGATATTTTGGCAGAACGACGATTCCCCATTCCCAAAGATGTATTTGTTGGGGAGTTGTTTAAACTCACAGAGGATTATTCCTTACAACTGTTTCGGGAAGAACTAGAACCCTTGATTTCTGGTCATCTGAGTCCGAAGCCACAAACGGAGTTCACCAACCGAAAACCTCCTCAGTTTCACTATCGCAAGGAGATCGAGACTCTGAAGCGGATTGATCCCAATTGGTCAGCAGACCAAATTGATCGCCATATTCGGGCAACAACGATGGCAGGATTTGCCCCTCCCTACTTAGATTTTGGAAATTATCGTGTCAGTCTAAACCTCATCGACTCTTGAGCCTTATAGTTGAACCTAACCATGCCCGTTCCCTTCAACGACCTCTACGCCCAATATCGCTCACTCCAAGGGGAGATTGATGCGGCCATCGCCGCTGTCATCCGTGAATCCGCCTTTATTCGCGGTCACTTCGTCGAAACCTTTGAAGCCGAATTTGCCCAAGTTCTGGGGGTTCCCCATTGCATCTCCTGTGCTAATGGAACCGATGCCCTCTATATTGCCATCAAAGCCCTCGGACTCCAAGCTGGCGAAGAAGTGATCACCACCGCCCATACTTGGATTTCCACCGCTGAAACCATTAGCCAAGCCGGGGGGCGCGTTGTCTTCTGTGATACAGAACCAGGACGATTTACCCTAGATCCTCAAGGCATCGAAGCCCGCATTGGCGATCGCACTCGGGGAATTATCGTCGTCCACCTCTACGGACAACCGGCGGATATGGATGCGATTTTGGCGATCGCCCGGAAACATAACCTGTGGGTAATTGAAGATTGTGCCCAGGCTCACCTAGCGACCTATAAAGGCAAACCCGTCGGCACTCTCGGCGATATTAGCACTTTTTCCTTCTATCCCGGCAAAAACCTAGGGGCCATGGGAGATGCCGGGGCCATTGTCACTCAAAACTGCGAACTCGCCCAATGGATGGCCCTATTTGCCCGTCATGGGGGGAAAGGACAGCATCAGATCGAGGGCATCAACAGCCGTATGGATGGTCTACAAGCCGCTATCCTCAGCGTTAAACTCCCCCATCTGCCCCAATGGAACCAAGCCCGCCGTCAAATCGCCCAGTGGTATCAAGACCACCTCGCCGAGATTCCCCAACTTCAGCTGCCTCAAGTCCGCCCCGACGTGGAACCGGTGTATCATCTCTACGTCGTGCAAGTTCAGGAAGGCGATCGCGATCGCCTGCGTCAGCAACTCCAGCAAGAGGGAATCGCCACCGGCATCCACTACCCGATTCCCCTCCACGAACAACCGGCTTACGCCTATTTGGGAATGGCCCCCGAGTCCCTTCCCGTCGCCCACCAATCTGCCCGTCGCATCCTCTCCCTACCCATCTATCCAGAAATGACCGGTGAACAGGTTGAATGGGTTAGCACCGCACTCCATAAATACCTCAAATCCTCATAAAATCCCCTTAACATATCCATGAAATTTTTGCAGATTCACGTTTTTTACGAACAGTATCTCCAGATATTTTATCAAAATAATCCACAACTAAAAACAGCTTCTTACGCCCAACAAATTCAAGCCCTGATTGGCGATGGTTTTTCGGCTGGACATATTTATGCCCCCTACATGGGAGAATTTGGCTATGAGACTGAGCTAATTATTGCCAACAATCCTTATAGTCAAAAGCAATGGGCAATTGAACAGGGAAGCCTCGCACTTGCCCAGGGATTTCTTGATATTGTATGTCAACAAATCGAGACATTTAAGCCCGACATTCTCCATGTAGGGCATCCCATGCCCCCCTTTGATAGTCAACTGCTAAATCGTCTATCCTGGCAGCCCAAACTCGTCACCGGTTGGCGGGCGGCACCCATCTCTAAAACCACAGATTGGTCTCGTTATGACGTTATCTTATCCAGTTCAACCCCCTGCCGAGAACAGGCATTACAACTAGGAGCAAAAGCCACTGAAGTCTTCTTTCCTGGAATCCCCAGCTTTATCGCCGATGCTGTTGAACACCAACCTCAACATTGGGATGTCGTATTTTCTGGACAATGGTCACAACTTCATGGTAAACGAAACCAATATCTCCAGGCGATCGCCAAAGCACCCCTAGGGTTTGGGGGAGAGTTTTCGATTGGCTATTTTCTATCTGCTAATCCTCAAACGCTTCCAGCCGGAGTTTCCATGCACAACCAAGGTTCCCGTTGGGGACTTGAGATGTATCGCGCCCTCAAAAGCGGTAAAATCATTATCAATGGAGCCATTGATATGGCTAAAGGAGAAGGGCCAAACATGAGGCTATTTGAAGCCACCGCAACGGGGTCTTTTTTATTAACCGAGTCCCAGTATAACCTGGGTCAATTCTTTGAAATTGGCAAAGAAATTGATGTGTTTACGACCCAAGACGAAGCCATTGAAAAAATTTATTACTATCTCAAAAACCCTGATAAGCGGGAGGCGATCGCCCGTCGAGGACAGGAGCGCTGCTTACGCGATTACTCCATGCAACGACGGGCTAACGCTTTAGAAACAATCATCCAAAAATATCTAAAACTATCCTCAAAAACCGCCTCAACCCAACCCCTACATCCTCACCCTCAAAACTCCCCTCAAACCCCATTAAAACAGGACAATCTCAGTCAAGCATTTCAAGATAGCCTCACCAAAATTATAGAGTCCCCCCACAATCCCGAAAATTACCGCACCCTAGCCGCAATTTTGCAACAGCAAGGTAAGTCCGAATCTGCCCTGCGAGCCTATAACCAAGCCTTAGCCTGTGAGTCCAACTCGCCCCAATCTCAAGCAAAATCAGACGGAAGCCTTCAGCCCAAACCTGCACAGTAACACTCCCTCAACATCCTAACCATGAAAGTCATCATCCTTGCCGGAGGACTCGGAACGCGCCTCCAAGAAGAAACCACCGTCAAACCCAAACCCATGGTGTCCATCGGTGGAAAACCCGTCCTCTGGCATATCATGAAAATCTACGCCAGCTATGGATTTAACGAATTTGCGATCGCCCTCGGATATAAAGGAGAAGTTATCAAAGACTACTTCCTCAACTACCGCTATCGAACCAGTAGCCTCACCATCCAACTCCTCACCGGGGACGTATCCATCCGCCAAGACCGAGCCGAAGACTGGACCGTCCATCTCCTCGACACCGGCGAAACCACCCAAACCGGAGGACGCATCCGCCGAGTTATCCAGTCCCTGAACCCCAAAGAACCCGTCATGCTCACCTACGGCGATGGCGTCGCCAACCTAGACCTACAAAAACTCCTAGACTTTCACAAAAGTCACGGGAAACTCGCAACCATTACCGCCGTCCGTCCCCCCGCTCGCTTCGGGGACATCGCCTTCGACGGCAACCTCGTCACCCAATTCGAGGAAAAACCGCAAAGTGGCGGCGGTTGGATTAACGGCGGTTTCCTCATCCTCGAACCCGGCGTCATAGACTACATCGACGCAGACAGCACCCTGTTTGAACAAGAACCCTTAGAGCGACTGGCCGCAGACCGACAATTAGCCGCCTACAAACACGAAGGGTTTTGGCAATGTATGGACACCCTCCGCGACGTGCGGCTCCTAGAAAGCCTCTGGAACAGCGACCATGCACCCTGGAAAGTGTGGTGACACCCAAGCCCCCTCACCTCCCCTAGACCGTCCTGATAATGGTAGACTGTCGGAGGCAACCTAAAGACCGAATCCCCTTGACCCATCCATTCTGGCAAGACAGACCCACCCTAGTCACCGGAGCAACCGGCCTAGTGGGCAGCTGGCTCGTTAAGCGCCTGTTATCCGTAGGCGCCGATGTCCTGTGTTTAGTGCGTGACGACGTTCCCCAGTCAGAATTAGTCCGTTCTGGAGCCATCGCCCAGGTCAAACTCGTCCGGGGAGACCTCTGTGACCAGAGTACAATGGAGCGGGCTTTAGGGGAGTATGAAATCCAAACCGTCTTTCACCTTGCCGCGCAAACCATTGTCGGCATCGCCAATCGCAATCCCATCTCCACCTTTGAAAGTAACATCCAGGGAACTTGGAGTTTACTTGAAGCCTGTCGTCGCAGTCCCACCGTCCGTCAGATTGTCATTGCCTCCTCCGACAAAGCCTATGGAACAGCTCCCCAACTTCCCTATGACGAAACCTGTCCTCTCCAAGGCGAACATCCCTATGACGTTAGCAAATCCTGTGCTGACCTCATCGCTCGCAGCTATGCCGTCACCTACAATCTTCCAGTGACAATCACCCGTTGTGGGAACTTTTACGGCGGTGGTGACCTCAACTGGAATCGCATTGTTCCTGGAACCATTCGCTCCATCCTCCGTCAGCAACGGCCAGTCATCCGTTCTGACGGTCAGTACATCCGGGACTACTTCTATGTTGAAGATGGAGCAGCCGCTTATATGTTGTTAGCCGAGAAAATGTCCGACCATCCTGAATTCTATGGTGAAGCCTTTAACTTCTCTAATGAGATTCAAGTCACCGTGCTGCAACTGGTAGAACAAATCCTCTCGTTAATGGACTCCGAGCTAACCCCCGACGTTCGCAATGAAGCCAGTCATGAGATTCGGCATCAGTACCTCAGTGCCGCCAAAGCTCGTCATCAGTTGAATTGGTCGCCGTTATTTGACTTGCAGTCCGGTTTACAGAAAACAGTGGATTGGTATCGTGAATTTCTCAAGTAGTTCAGCTATCTCTAGCTTCGAGAATAAGTCTGTATTGGTGACTGGTGGCACTGGTTTCATCGGCTCACATTTGGTTCATGCGCTAGTCAACCTAGGTGCAAAAACGTTTGTCTTGACGCAGAAAAAATCCGACGTTTGGCGACTATCGGATATCCAAGATAAGATAACTTTTATTTATGGAAACCTTTGCGACTTAGACCTTGACGATTTTGCTAAACTGGAGACCTTAGATGTTGTTTTTCACTTAGCTGCCGCTGGTGTTAACCCGAAGCATAACTCATCAGCTGAACTGACTCAAGTGAACGTTTTAGGAACAGTGAAAATCCTTGATATTGCTAAGCATTTTCAGGTAGGTCGTTTTGTCTATTGTGGGTCTTGTTTCGAGTATGGTTCAGGTCAAAACTTGAAGGAAACTCAACCCCTGGTTCCCATGTCAGAATATGCCGCATCTAAGTCATCAGGCTGGTTGATGACCCAGAGTTTCTCTCACCGCTATCATCTCCCCACGGTCTCCCTGCGTCCCTTCACAGTGTATGGTGCTTTTGAGTCTCCTCATCGTTTGATACCACAAACTATAGTGTCAGCCCTAGCTCACGCAGATATTCAACTGACAGGAGGAGAGCAAACACGAGATTTTGTTTTTGTCGAGGATGTTGTGCGTGGCTTTCTGCAAGCTGCAACCGAATCAGAAGCCATCGGTGGAACCTTTAACTTGTGTAGTGGGACAGAGACGTCAGTAAAGACATTGGTTTCTCATATTATCGAACTAACCAACAGTCAGTCCAAGCCAAGATTTGGTGCTTACCCTTACCGAGACACTGAACTGTGGGAGTTGTCCGGCAATCCCAAACTATCTGAATCTGTCCTGGGCTGGCGAGCTTCAATAAGCTTAGAACAGGGTCTCTCGAAGACAATAGCGTGGTTTCAAAAAAATCAAAATCGATATCCAGCTTACAACCTCTAAACATCATGGTTAACAATCAAAATCTACGAGCAGAAATACTCTCACTTGTTAAGAAATTTCACGAACGCGAATTTTCTAATCCAGAGTTTATACCGGGTCAGACTCCCATTCCCGTTTCAGGCAAAGTATTTGATGCCGAGGAACTTTCATACCTCGTTGATGCGTCCCTAGATTTCTGGCTAACAACCGGCCGCTATGCTGAACAATTTGAACGAGAATTTGCTGACTTTTTTAGTCTTCGTCATGCCCTACTTTGTAACTCAGGGTCATCAGCCAATCTCCTAGCCCTCTCTGCCCTCACATCCCCAGAACTGGGTGAAAGACGGTTGAAACCCGGCGATGAAATTATCACAGTAGCTGCTGGATTTCCAACAACCATCAACCCAGCCATCCAAAACCAACTGGTTCCAGTGTTTTTGGATATTGAGTTAGGAACGTATAACGTAGATGTTAGTCAGCTTGAAGAAGCGATTAGTGAACGAACCAAAGGAATTATTTTAGCACATACCCTAGGTAATCCCTTTAACCTAGAAGCTGTCAAGAAAATTGCTGACAAGTATCAGCTTTGGCTAATTGAAGATAACTGTGATGCTCTTGGTTCTCAATACAATCAACAGCTAACAGGCACCTTTGGTGACCTTTCGACATTAAGTTTTTATCCAGCTCATCACATAACGATGGGGGAAGGAGGTTGTGTCTTGACAAATTCAGCTAAATTGAAGGTTTTAGTTGAGTCATTCAGAGATTGGGGACGTTCTTGTTGGTGTCCACCCGGTCAAGACAATACCTGTGGTAAACGTTTTGGCTGGCAGTTGGGAGAGTTGCCCCCAGGTTACGACCACAAATACATCTATTCCCATGTTGGCTACAATCTGAAACTCACAGATATGCAGGCTGCCGTAGGGCTTGCACAATTGAAAAAGCTCCCTAGTTTTATAACAGCGCGAAAGCAAAACTGGCATCATCTTCGCCAAGGTCTTCATGACTTGCAAGATTTATTTGTATTACCAGAAGCCACCCAAAATAGTAACCCTAGCTGGTTTGGCTTTCCTATTTCTGTGCGTAATACGGCTCCCTTTTCTCGAAGAGATCTCATTAGTCACCTGGAACATAGGCGAATTGCTACCCGATTACTATTTGGTGGTAATATCCTACGCCAACCAGCCTACACCGATTTGAACTACAGGATTGTGGGAGAATTAAAAAACACAGACTTTGTAATGAATCAAACTTTTTGGATTGGAGTTTATCCTGGACTAAACTCACAGATGTTAGACTATGTGGTAGAAAGCTTTTATGATTTTGCCAAAAAACTATAGTCAAATCAAAAAGCTTTAACTTAGAGCTTTGCTGTACTCAATTTGTTGACTCAATTCATCTAAAACTATTACAAAATAATGAAGACACCATTAGTTACCCTTTTAGTTCCTGTCTATAATCGTAAACACCTAATTGGTGAGTGCTTAGATTCAGCACTTCGCCAAACAATGCCTAACCTTGAAGTAGTTATTACAGATAATGCCAGTACAGATGGAACTTGGGAAATCTGCCAGAATTATGCCAAGCGTGATTCTCGAATTCGGCTCTTTCGGAATGATACAAATCTCGGTCCCGTCAAAAACTGGATGCGAGGTCTAGAAGAAGCTAGGGGTCAATATGCCAAGTTCCTTTATTCCGACGACCTCATCAGTCCCACCTTTCTAGAAAAAACCCTACCCTATCTACAAAACGACCCAGAAATTGGCTTCGTCTATACCGGTGCAGAAGTCGGAAGCGCTCCTGGTCAAGGCAAAATCTACTACATTCGCGGTGAACAGCCCAGCATTTTCTCAACCCAAGACTATATTACCCATTCCCTCTACTACCAGGGTCATGTTATGCCCAACTCCCCTGGAGCTTCCCTATTTCGCCTAAAAGACTTAAAAGAGAACGTCCTTCTCGAAGTTCCCTCCCCCACCATCCATGACTTTCCCGACCATGCCATGGGAACCGACGTTCTGCTGTACCTCCTCACCTGCCACCGCTACCCCAAAGTCGCCCATATTCCCGAATGCCTTGCCTTTTTCCGCGCCCATAGCGGTTCCGTCACCACCTTTAACCTCACCCACCAACCCGACCTCTGGAGCCTTTGCTACCAACAAGTCAAAATCTGGTTTGCCCAACAGTATCAAGACCATGCTACCCTGCAAACCCTACTGGCGATCGAGTGGGTTCGTGACTTTCATAAACACAAAAAATGGTCTCCCCTACAAGAGGTCGCTTCCCGATACCTCTATAACATCGAACAATGGGTTCCCTCACGACCCCACCCCGACCACCTAGCCAGCGACCTCTCTCACGTCCGCTACCATACCGCCCAAGTCTGGTTAAACCTAAAATCCTCTGACCAAGTTTTTGCCGGATTCATGGGCTACCTTGGACTCATCAACCGTACCCTCTTCAGCACGAACCTACGAGACGAACCCCTCACCCCTCAAGACCGTAGCCTCATCGCCCAAATCAGCCAAACCCTCAGCCAAGGACTGAACCGCCCCGGTGCCATCCAGGCCCTACTTGCCGCCACCCTCTACGGCTACCCCCACCAATTCAACATCCAGTACCACAACGCCCCCATCCCCAACTGGATGACCGAACTCTACCTCACCTATATGTTCCAAGTTCCCCATCTCCTCAAAGACCTGGGAGAACTAGACCATTGCGTCCAATACCTGAACCAGTGGCTCAACTACCTGCATCAAAAACTCCTGAGCCAACCCAACTCACCCAGCCACCAACTCCTCAGCAAAGCCCTCATCAACCTCAGCGACCTCACCCCCCTACTGCTGAGCAAACATCCCCAAAAACCCGTTCTCCATCAACGGGCGCAAATCCTAGAACAGTTCCTACAGCAGCAAGGCTTTCCCCTCGACCATCAATTCCCCCCCCGTCCCCAAAACCGTCCCATCCAGCTCGGTATCCTCTGTCAAAACTACCAATCCTCCCCAGATATCGCCCGTCTCCTTCCTCTCCTGCACCACCTAGACCGTGACCAGTTCCACATCCACCTCTACGCCCTAGACGACAGCCAACATCCCAACCAAAACTACTGTCGTCAACAGGCCGACCAATTCACCCTCCTCTCCAACAGTCACCTCGGAGCCAGCATCAACCGTATCCGCAGCCATGACCTCGACTGTCTGCTCATCAGCGGTCCTCTCAGCCAACGCTCCCATTCCCTCACCCTGCTGAGTCTACATCGCCTAGCCCGCATCCAAGCCACCGGACTCACCACCCCCACCACCACCGGGATGCGTAACCTAGACATCTACATCGGCGGCTCCCTCACCGCCACCAACCCCGACCATTACAGCGAGCAACTCGTCACCATCGAGGGGTCAGGACTCTGCTTCCAATTTCCCCCCAACAACGACCGCCCTACCCTTAACCTGCACCGTTCCAACTGGGGACTCCCCGAAGACACCACCATTTTCATCTCCGGGGCCAACTTCCGCAAAATCACCCCAGAACTCCGCCACACCTGGGCCAAACTTCTAGCGAGAGTTCCCAACGCCATCCTTGTCCTTTACCCCTTCAGTCCCCACTGGGGACAACCTCCCCAAATCGAGCAGCCCTTCTTCCGCCAGATGCAAGCTGCCCTCATACAAGAAAACGTAGACCCCAAACGGCTGCTACTCATCAAACCCCTAGCCAATCGCCCTGATGTCCATCACCTCCTACAACAAGCCGACATCTATCTCGACTCCTTCCCCTACTGCGGTTCCGCCTCAGTCCTCGACCCCCTACAAGTCGGACTCCCCGTCGTCGCCCTAGAGGGGTCAGAACTCCGATTCCGCCAATCCGCCGCCCTGCTACAAGAGCTGGGCCTCCCCCACCTTATTGCCAACAGCGAAGCCAGCTACCTAAACCTCGCAGTCGAACTGGCCAACCAGCCCCAATGGCGGCACAGCCAATCCCAACAGATTCAACAGGCCATGGCCCAAACCCCCCCCTTCCTCGACGGTCGTGCCTTCGCCGCTAAAATGAGCCTTCTCCTACAACAGCTCGTGCAACAACTCTCTCAACCTCAAGTCAGCTATGTTGAATTTTAAGAGCTGTCCCCGGTCTGGCCCTGCCTCATCCCTCGCCCCCTTTCAAGACCATGGCCCAACTATCCCCCCTAGCCCAAGCCATCAAACAACAGCACCTCACCTATCTCTCCGAGCAAAAATTACATCATCGTCTTAAACAGATTCAACAGAATCAAACCCCCGGCGATATCATCGAAACCGGAGTAGCCCTGAGAGGTTCAGCGATTCTCCTCGCCCGTCTCATGCCCCCCACCGCCGAATTTCATGGTTACGATGTCTTCGGCATGATTCCGCCCCCCTCCCCTAACGATGACCCAAAATCCCATCAACGGTATCAAATCATCGCCCAGGGAGCCTCTCCCGGACTAGGGGGACATCGCTACTATGGCTATGAACCCAACCTCTATCAGAAAGTCCTCGACCATTTCCAAGCCTTTGGTCTCCACCCCAACAACCCTCGCCTCCATCTTCATCGCGGCTACTTTGAAGACACCTTAACATTCCGGCCCGACCAAACCATTGCCCTAGCTCATCTCGACTGTGACTGGTACAAATCCGTCAAAACCTGCCTCACACGAATTTATCCCGCCCTCAGTCCCGGTGGCTATCTTATCCTAGATGACTATTATGACTACGGAGGCTGTCGCCAGGCAACCGATGAATTCCTAGCCCAACATTCAGACCTCCAGGTAGTCATCTCCCAAGAAAACCTAGTTCTACAAAAAAGCCCTCGCGCGTCTGCGAAATCTCAGCCAACTATCTTTTAAATCCACAAACGTAGGGGCAATCCCTTGTGGTTGCCCAATCCAGGGGGCAATCTTGCGGTTGCCCAATCTGCAAACGTAGGGGCAATCGATATCTTCAGCGAAACAGTAATGACGTCAAATCGAACAGAACTCTATCAGACATTTCTCTCCGCCCTCAGCCCCCTCAAAGATATCAAAACTTGCATCCTAATCGACTGTCCCAACCATCTCAACATCGGCGACCATCTCATTTGGCTAGGAACACTCCTCTACCTGCAAGACATTAGCAAAACCCACATCACCCAAATTACCACCTCCGACGACCTCAACCCCGACCACCTCTCCCAAACCCCTCACCAGCCAATTCTCTTTCATGGCGGCGGCAACCTCGGTGACTTATGGCAGCATTACCAACAAATCCGAGAAACCGTTATCAGCCAAAACAAACATCGACCCATTTACATCCTCCCCCAAACCATCTACTTTCGTGACCCCCAGAACCTAGACATCGCCAAACAGGCCTTCAACGCCCATCCCAACCTTACCCTCTTTTGTCGGGACTCCATCAGTTATACCCTAGCCCAACAGCATTTTTATAACTGTAAACTTATCCTCGCTCCCGATATGGCCTTACAACTACTTAACCCAACGTATCAACTTTCTGACCTATATCATCCAACTCAATCTCCGTACCCCTTATATCTGAAACGGCGAGACCAAGAAGACACCCAAACCCTATCCAACATCCTCACCAACGCCCTCTCTCAACACTGCCAAATCGAAGATTGGACCAGCCTCAACCTCAAAAGCCCCTTCCTCCTTATCCGTAAAGTTCTCTCCCACGCCCCCCTACCCGACATCAGCCGTCATCCCATTTACCGTAAAATCCAACATCTCCCGACCCCCAGCCAACAAAACCTCACCGCCAATCTTCTCTATCTCGGGATTCAGCAGTTTTCCCAATATCCCCTAATTATCACCAACCGCCTTCACGGTCACATTCTCTCACTACTGCTCCAACGACCGAATATCCTTCTCCCCAACTCCTACCCCAAAAACCAAGCCTTTTACAACACCTGGACGCACCCAGACCCAGACAGTCACTTTTGTGAAACTCCCGAACAACTCCTGCAATCCCTAAACATCTCGACCCCAAGCATCTAAGTCCCTCCCACCACCATGACCCCCTCTCCCCAACCCGGAATTGCCGTCATCAGTTGCTGCATGAACCGCAACGACAACCTCAAGCAAGCCCTCAGCAACTGGCTTCAATTTCCCAATATCAAAGAAATCATTATCGTAGACTGGTCCTCCGAGATACCCGTCTCCCAAACCCTCGCCCACCTAACAGACCCTCGCCTCAACATCATACGAGTCGAAGGAGAACAGCATTGGATATTATCCTACGCCTTCAACCTTGCCGCCAGTCTCACCACTGAGCCAACCCTACTCAAACTGGACGCCGACGTTCTGCTGCACCCCAATTTCTTTCAACAGCACCCCCTTCCCCCCAATCACTACTGGGCCGGAAATTGGCAAACCGCCAAAGCCGGATGTCTAAGTGGCGTCCTCTACATTCATCGTCACGACTTTTTTGCCGTCAATGGGTACAACGAATTTATCCGTACCTACGGCTGGGACGATATGGACCTTTATCAGCGACTTGACCGTCAGCCCCATCTCCGCCGAGGTGACTTAGATAGCCACAGTACCTCCGTCTTAGAACATTCACCAACACTCTCCTTCTCCAAACAGTCGTTACAGGTCGCCCACCCCGACTTAAAACAGCATCTAACTCGACATTTACTGGTCAAAGAACGAGAATTCCAAAACAGGAAAAATAAATATATCAGCGAGGCCTTGCCCTGGGGACCTCACTATCAGCGAGCCAACTACCAAGACCATGGACCCTACCTAACCCGCCTCAAACAGCAAGAACCCCCCATTCCCGACGCACTGTTAGCCCAAGCAGAAACACAAGCCCTCTGTGACTGCCTCAGATTTACCTACAGCGTTCTTCCCTCCTTCGAACCATCATCCCTATCGACCCAACTGAATCAGTATCTCCATCAAATTTTGCAAACTCTCCAGACCACCGGTCAACTTCCTGAAAGCATCAATGTCAGTCCTGAGGAAGAAAAACAGTTTTATTACCATGCCCTGCAACACTCTCCCCATGCTTCCTACCTCTATGCCGCACTCGGTCAACTCTTCCATCAACAAAACCAACCAGAATTAGAACTAAGGGCAAATCGCTATGCCCTACAATATAACCCCACACAGGAACAGCTCTATCACGTCCTGTTTAAACAGCTTTCGCCCCCATGACATCTTGGACTCTTAACACTCCCGTCATCCTGCTCATCTTCAACCGCCCCGATACCACCCGACAGGTGTTTGAAGCCATCCGACAAGCCCAACCCCCTACACTTCTCGTCATCGCCGACGGCCCCCGTCCCAACCGTCCCGGCGAAGCCGAGCAATGTGCCGCCGCTCGCCAGATTATCAACAGCATCGATTGGAACTGCGACCTTCTCACCCATTACTCAGACCAGAACCTCGGCTGTCGCCGTCGCGTCTCCAGTGGCTTAACCTGGGCATTTGAGAAAGTTGAAGAAGCCATCATCCTAGAAGATGACTGTCTCCCCCATCCCAGCTTCTTCCGGTTTTGCCAAGAACTCCTAGAAAAATATCGCCATACCCCGGAAATCATGGCGATTTCCGGTGACAACTTCCAAAACCAACCCCGCAGCCCTTACTCCTACTACTTTTCCCGCTACAGTCACGTGTGGGGCTGGGCGACCTGGCGACGCACCTGGCAGCTCTATGACCGAGACCTCCAAGCTTGGCCCCACCTCAAAAGCTCAGACTGGCTGCAACAGAAACTGCAACATCCCGACCTCATTAACTACTGGAAACAGACCTTTGACAAAGCCTACCAAGGCTTCGACACCTGGGATTATTCCCTCCTGTTCACCTGTTGGCAGCATAACGGTCTCACCATCCTCCCCAATGTGAACCTCATCACCAACATTGGCTTTGGCCAGGACGCCACCCATACCAAAACCCCAAGTCCCTTCGCCAACCTGCCCCAGCAAGCCATCTCCTTCCCCCTAGCTCATCCTCCCCACATCCGGCGTCACCAACTCGCCGATGCCTATAGCGAAGCCATTATGTTCAGTAAAGTCCCCCTTGAGCAACAACAGCCCTCTGCCCCAATCGCTGCCACCTCAGCCTCTCATTCCTGTCACATTTGCCAATCCCCATCCCACCCCTTCGCCCAGCATCAACTCCTCAATCGCTACCTTGTTCAATACTTCCAATGTTCTCACTGTGGCTTCGTGCAAACCGAAGACCCCTACTGGCTTGAAGAAGCCTATAGCTCTGCCATCGCCAACAGTGATATCGGTTTAGTGACCCGCAACTTAAACTTCGCCAAACTCACCCAACAAATCATCTTCAAACAGTTCAATCCCGATGGCGAGTTCTTAGATTATGGAGCCGGCTACGGATTATTTGTACGCTTAATGCGCGATAGAGGACTCAACTTTTACTGGCATGACAAATATGCCGAGAACTTATTTGCCAAAGGGGTGGAAGTTGAGAGCGGAGAGTCCCGTCAATTTGAACTTCTGACCGCCTTTGAAGTCTTTGAACATTTCACCAATCCCCAGGAGGAAATCCCCAAACTCTTAGCCTGGTCCCGCAACATTTTATTTAGCACAGAACTGCTACCGCCGAGTCATCCCAAACCCGGAGACTGGTGGTACTACGCCCCTGAAGAAGGACAACATATCTCTCTCTATACCCATAAATCCCTAACTATCCTCGCCCAGCAAAACCACCTCAACCTTTATAGCAATGGTCGCTCCCTTCATTTACTGACCGAGAAACAACTCACCCCTGCCGAAGTCAAGAGTCTTTTCACCCTAGATTCCCGATTAGAAACCCTACAAAAACCCTCCCTACTTCAGCACGACTACCAACACCTGTTAGCTCAGTCTATGACATCCAAGAAACCTGAAACTACCCCCCTAAAAATTGTTATCGACGCCGTATTTTTTCAAATCCACCAAACTGGAATTGCTCGACTCTGGCAATCCCTTTTAGAAGAATGGTCTAAGACCGACTTTGCCCGTAACCTAGTTGTCCTAGACCGCGCTCATACAGCTCCTAAAATTGCCAACATCCGCTACCTAAATACTTCCAAATACGACTATAACAATACCGAAGCAGACCGCCAACTGCTGCAAAACATCTGTGACCAAGAACAAGCCCAGCTTTTCATCTCTAGCTACTACACAACTCCCCTATCCACCCCATCCATCTTCATGGCCTATGACCTAATCCCAGAACGCTTCAACTACGACTTCAACAAACCCATGTGGCGAGAAAAAGCCCGCGCGGCTCAACAAGCCAGCGGCTACATTTGTATCTCCCAAAACACCGCCCAAGACCTGCAAGCCTATTACCCACAATCCCATCAGAAACCCATCAAAATTGCCCTCTGTGGCAACAGTCCCCAATTCCACCCCGCCCCGAGTTCCGACATCGAGGCCTTCAAACGCCAATTCAACATCCGCAAACCCTACTTTCTCCTCAGTGGCTTGCGGTCCAAATACAAAAATCCCGAACTCTTCTTTCAAGCCTTCGCCCAACTCCCCAACAAACAAGACTTTGAAATCGTTTGCACCGGCGGCGGTTCCCAACTCGAAGCCGAACTACAACCCTACGTCCAAGACACCCAAATTCACCTCCTCTACCTCACCGACGACGGACTCAGAAACGCCTACTCCGGCGCCACTGCCCTCGTCTTCCCCTCCCAATACGAAGGCTTTGGACTCCCCGTCCTCGAAGCCATGGCCTGCGGCTGTCCCGTCATCACCTCCCCCACCTCCTCCCTCCCCGAAGTCGCCGGACAAGCCGCCCTCTACGTCCAACCCAACGACCTTGAGGGAATGCTCAACGCCCTCCAAAACATTCAAAACCCCCAACTCCGTCAACACCTGAAAAACTTAGGCTTACAACAGTCCCAGACCTTCTCATGGGGTAGGATGGCAACAGACATTCGTTCGTTTTTGATAGAGATGGCACACCAAGAGAGTCCCACCGCCCAGTCCACCCCCATGTCCACCCCTCCCACCACTCTCGACAACCCCCGCCAACTCCGCGCCACCGTCGCCCAACAGTGGCTCAACCTCCCCAACGACCAACTCGAAACCCACTTCACCGGCCAACTCGGGCAACTCCACAAAGCTCTCTGGCAAAGCGGCCTCAAAAACGAACCCCCCACCCCAGACGACCAAACCACCATCGCCCAACTGCGGCAAACCCTCAGCCAAGGCCTCCAGGCCCCCGGCGCCCTGCAAGCATTTCTCTGCGCCACCCTCTACGGCTACCCCCACCAATTCAACATCCAGTACCACAACGCCCCCATCCCCAACTGGATGACCGAACTCTACCTCACCTATCTCTTCGAGTCCCCCCGCCTCTTCAAAGACCTCACAGAAGTCGACCAATACCACCAATACTTCACGGACTGGACCCACTACCTCCAGCAAAAATGCCTCAGCCAACCCAATAGCCCCGCCAGCCAACTCCTGGCCAAAGCCTACGCCAACCTCGCCAACCTCACCCCCCTCTGCTTCAGCCGCCGCGACTCACGCCGCGTCCAAGAAACCCGAGCCGCCCTCCTCGAACAATACCTCGAACAACAAGGGGCCCAACTCGACTATAGCTTCCCCCCCCGGCCCGAGCGGCGACCCATCCGTTTCGGCATCCTCTGCCTCAACACTCTCCCCAGTGCCGAAACCTTCACCACCCTCCCCGCCTTCCAACACCTGGACCGCAGCCAATTCCACATCTACCTCTACACCCTGCAAACCACCGGCCATCCCTACGAACGCCATTGTCAAGACTGCGCCGACCAAGTTCGCACCCTCCCCGCCGATAACCTGCAAGCCATGGTCAACCAAGTCCGGGCCGACGACCTGGACGTGCTGCTCATCGGCACGAACATCACCGCCCGCTCCTACCCCCTGACCCTCCTGAGTCTGCACCGCCTCGCCCGCATCCAAGCCACCGGCCTCTCCGCCCCCACCACCACCGGGATGCGCAACCTCGATATCTACATCGGCGGCTCCCTCACCGCCACCAACCCCGACCAGTACAGCGAACAACTGGTCACCGTCGAAGGGTCCGGCCTCTGCTTCCAATTCCCCAGCGACGACGACCGCCCCAGCATCAGCCTCGACCGAGCCAACTGGGGACTCGCCCCCGACACCACCGTCTTCATCTCCGGGGCCAACTTCCGCAAAATCAACCCCGAACTGCGAGACAGCTGGGCCAAACTCCTGGCACAAGTCCCCAACAGTATTCTCGTCCTCTACCCCTTCGGTCCCAACTGGGGGCGACATCCCCAACTCGAACGCCCCTTCTTCCAACAGATGCAACAGGCCCTAGTCCGCCACAACGTGGACCCCAAACGGCTCCTGCTCATCAAAACCCTACCCAACCGTGCCGACGTGCGCCTGGCCCTGCAACAAGCAGATATCTATCTCGACTCCTTCCCCTACTCCGGCGCCGCCTCGGTCCTCGACCCCCTGCGCGTCGGACTGCCCATCGTCGCCCTAGAGGGGTCGGAACTGCGCTTCCGCCAATCAGCGGCCCTACTGCGGGAACTGGGACAACCGGACCTCATCGCCCAAACCGAGGCCGACTATCGACAACTAGCGGCCCAACTGGCCCATAACCCGCAACAACGACAAGCCAAACGGCAACAGATTCAGGCCGCCATGGCCCAAACCCCGCCCTTCCTCGACAGTCGCAGCTTCAGCGCCAAAATCGGCACTCTATTGCAGCAACTGGTGGCCGGGGACTTGCCCACCGCCACTGACTCCAGCCCCCTGCCGCCCCCAGAGGAGCAACATCCCACCAGCCAAGCCTTCATCAACCGCACCATCGGCTGTTGCAATATCTACTACATCGACCCCAGCGAGCAGCCCATCATCGAGGAACTGCGACAACTGCGGCGACAACTGGTAGATTACTGGCTCACCCTCCCGGGCGACCAACTGCCCTTAGCATACAACAGCGAAATTGGCAAGGCATTTAAAGCCCTCCTCAAAAGCGACCTGCGCCAAGAACCCCTCACCCCCGAGGAAGAGACCTATCGCCAACAGCTCACCGAGCAAGGCGCAGGCCTGGTGAAACCCCAAGCCCTCAACGCCCTCATGGGGGCCATGCTCTACTACCCCGTCGAGCAAATGAAAGTCCGGGATGCCCAAACCCGTCTCCCAGACTGGCTCTATCCCGACTATGCCGCCGTCTTCGAGGCCCCAGCCCCCGAGCCTGAACCGCCAGCCCCCGTTCCCACCCCCAGCGCCGCCGTCGGGGCCACAGCCCCCCAAGCCTTCGCCCCTAACTTCCTCCAAGACTTAGAAGCGGCCCTGAACCAGTACAGCGCCGATACCAGCAACGCCGACATCATCCTGAAGCTGCGAAACCTCCGCCACCAACTGATTCTCACCCTCGCCAGTCAGCCCTTAGAAGCCGTCGCCCAACAGTACCGAGGTGAATTTGGTCGGGTGTATAAGAAACTCTTACGTAGTGGCTTCCAGAAACAGCCCCTAGCGGACATTGAAGTGCAAACCCGAGCTAAGCTGAGCGAGGCCTGGAAAAACCGCCATCATCAGGCAGTCAATGCCATGATGGGCCTCTTCCTCTACTTCCCACCGGGAACGATGAAAATCCAAGAGCCAACCACCCGGCTACCGAACTGGTTATTGCCAGACTACCGGGAGGTGTTTGAAGCCGCCCTACCGGCAGATGGCGTTCCCAAAGCCGTCTCCAGCGAGCAGCTTCCCCCGCCCCCCTCAGACACCACAACCCCCTCGCTCCCCGATGAACCGGTACCCAGTGCCAGTTTCCTCAATCGCCTCCTAGGAACGGTGAATCTCTACCAAATTGACCCCAACGATGCCACCATCCTGGCAGAATTGCGCCAGATTCGCCGTCGCTTTGCGGACCATTGGCTGACGATTCCCCAAGGGGAGTTGGAGCGAATTTATTACGAAGATTTGGGACGGGGCTATCGGATTTTGCTCACCAGTGGCATTCAGAAGCAACCCCTCACCCCCGAAGAAACCGAATATCGGCAACAGTTAACCCAGAAGGGAGCCGGGTTAACGGAACCCCAGTCCTTGAATGCCCTGATGGGAGCCATGTTGTACTATCCCACGGACCAGTTACGGGTCCAGGATGCAGCAACACGGCTCCCGAGTTGGTTACTGCCGGATTATGAAGCGGTGTTTGAGGGCAAAGCGCAGCAGCAGCCCTCGGTGCAACCCCCCAGTCCTGAGTTTGGGCAACAGGTGGCGACGTTGATTGAGCGATTGCGGCAGAATCCCAATGATGGAGCGGCGTTGGTGCTGTTACGGCAGGCGCGGCAGAGTCTTTGTCAGTATTGGTTAAGTTTACCGGCGGAGCAGTTACCGGGGGCCTATGGAGGTCCCATGGGTGAGGTGCAGCGTCAGTTGATGAGCTGTGGTTTACGAGGGTTGCCTCGGACGGGGGCGGAACAGTCGTTATTTGAGCAGTTGCGTGGGGAGTTATCTCAAGGGATGAGCCGTCCCAAGTCCCTGCAATGTTTCTTGGCGGCGATGTTGCTCTGTGCGCCGGACCAGTTGCGGTTGAGTAGTGCTCATGGGTTGTTGCCCACTTGGTTGGTGGGGGATTATGAGCGGGTGTTTTTGGTGACGGGTTAGGTCTGTTGGGGGTGAGAAACCGGGTGTCTTCGGAGACACTCGGTTTCTGGTTTTGGGGCTGAGTGGTTAGGTGCTATAAAAAGACGCTGGGGGAGAGGTTAAATCGCGCTCCTAGTGCTTTGGCTTGTGCCTTACTAATGCTCCGTTTGCGATTGAAAACCTCCGAAGCAATACCTTTGGAGCCGAAGATATCTAATAAATCCTTTTGACGCAGTTGATGAGCGGTGACTAACTCATCTAAAACATCATGAGGACTAGCGGTATTGGGCATTGGGGTGGTTTTTGTTTCATAGTCCTCAATCAAAATTGCCAGTAATTCCAGCATTGAGGCTTCTTCGTCACTGAGTTGAGAGTCCTCAATTTCCATCAACCGCTCTAATTCAGAGAGCATCGCTTCGTAATCGCTTGGGGACTGGATGGGTCTGGGTTGAATTTGAGTGAGGAGTTGGTTGTAGGTTAGGGACATCATGATTATGAATCTCCGCTGGTCTGTGGGGGTTGAGAAACTCGGTGTCTTTGGAGACACCGGGTTTCTGGGTTGCTGGGGGCGGTGCCTTCGGGCAAGTTTGGAGATTGGGGTCGGGGTCAGGGCTTGATGGATGCCGAAACAGATCCTACGATAATGGCGTTGGTTTATTAATCGGAGCAGCGAGGAAATCGGGAAACCACAAGGATTCTACATTGATTTCTGTTCTCTGTTCCCTGTTCCCTGTTCCCTTCCCCTCCTGGGAGGGGCCAGGGGTGGGTTATCCCTGTTCCCTGTTCCCTGTTCCCTGTTCCCTGTTCCCTTTCTTTTATTGCTATGTCTGTATCATCTGAATGGGTTAAGGTCAAGAATAATGGTTTGGCCATTGATGCCTATCTGGCCCAGCCGACGGGGGATGGCCCCTATCCAGGAATTGTGGTGTTCCAAGAGATTTTCGGGGTCAATGCCCATATCCGGGAGGTGACAGAACGGATTGCGGCCCAGGGCTATGTGGCGATCGCCCCCGCATTATACCAACGCCTCGAACCGGGATTCGAGGTGGGCTACAGTGACGAGGACTTAGCCAAGGGACGGGAGTATAAAGTCCAAACCAAGGCCAGCCAACTCCTCGGCGATACCCAAGCCAGTCTGGACTATCTCAAAGGATTACCCAACACCACAGACCATTTTGGCTGTATTGGCTTCTGTTTTGGCGGTCATGTGGCCTACCTCGCCGCCACCCTCCCCGATATTCAGGTGACAGCCTCCTGTTACGGGGCCGGGATTGCCCAGATGTGTCCCGGCCAGGACGTGGGGACCACCTGCGATCGCACCCCCGCCATTTCCGGCACAATATACGCCTTTTTCGGCACAGAAGACCCCCTCATCCCCTTAGACGACGTTGACACCATCGAACAGGCGTTACAGGAGCATAACATCGACCATAAAGTCTTCCGCTACGACGGAGCCACCCATGGTTTCCTCTGTGACCAGCGGGACAGTTACCATCCCGAAGTGGCCAAACAAGCCTGGGGCGAGATTTGGCAGTTGTTCAGTCAGTTGAACGATTAAACAACTTGGCTTGGTGTATCGTGGTTAGAGGGAGAAGCCCATTGCTAGCTTGCCGATCGCCTCTCTCCCCCCTGTTCCCTATTCCCTGTTCCCTGTTCCCTTCTTCATTCCTATGACTGCTCAATCTCGCTCTAATCGGGACATGCCGTTCTCTATGGAGGACTTCGCCAAAGCCCTGGAGGGCCACGATACGATTCCGGAAACGGGACAGTTGGTGACCGGAAAGGTGTTTGAACATGATGCCAATGGGGTGTATGTGGATATTGGCGGTAAGTCCCATGGCTTTTTGCCCCTCAAGGAAATCTCAGCGGAGTTGGTGACAAACCTCGAAGAAGCCCTCCCCCTCAATGAAGAACGGGAGTTTCTGGTGATTCGTGGGGCCAACGCCGATGGACAAGTGACCCTCTCGATTCGTCAGATTGAGATTAAGGAAACTTGGGACAAACTGGCGGAATTTCAGGAGTCTGGGGAGACGGTTGAGGTGGAAGTCACGGGAACCAACCGAGGCGGTGTAGTCGTCGATGTGCGGGGCTTGCGGGGCTTTATTCCGCGATCGCACCTGGTAGACCGCCATAACCTAGATGCCCTGGTGGGACAACATCTCACGGTCACCCTACTGGAAGTTAACGCCGATGAGGATAAGTTGGTTTGTTCCCACCGTCAGGCGGCGAAAGCCAGTCGGATGCGGTATCTCGTGGCTGGGGAGTTAGTCGAGGGAACCGTCGCCAACATTAAACCCTATGGGGTGTTTGTGGAACTCGGTGGCGTGACGGGACTGCTGCATATTAAACAGATTAGTAAGGCCCGGATTCCCGATTTAGAAACCCTGTTTGAAGAAGGACAACCCTTAAAGGTGATTATCACGGAGATTGATGAGTGGAAAAACCGCATCTCTCTGTCGATGAAGGAATTAGAAAGTTATCCCGGTGAGGTGTTGGAGAAATTCCAAGACGTGATGGATAACGCCGAGGAACGGTTTAGTCATCATCAGACGGAGGAGGAGTCCCCGGAAACCAATCCGTAGGGGCGAACGGCCCCACAGGGAGGTAATCTGCCGATGACGATGGCTGCTTTATATCTGGTGGGAACACCAATTGGCAATTTGCAGGATATGACCTTGCGGGCCATCCAAACCCTCAAGGACGTGGATTTGATTGCCGCCGAGGATACTCGTCATACAGGGAAACTGTTGCAGCATTTCCAGATTGACACGCCTCTGATGAGTTATCACCACCATAACCGCCAGGAACGGTTGGGGGAATTGCTGTCTCGCCTTCAGGGAGGGACGGCGATCGCCCTCGTTACCGATGCCGGAATGCCGGGGATTTCTGACCCTGGCTATGAACTCGTCGAGGCCTGTGCAGCGGCGGGAATTAGCGTCATCCCCATTCCGGGGGTAAGTGCTTGTGTCACAGCCGTGAGTGTCGCCGGGATTGAGGGCGATCGCTTCTGTTTTGAAGGCTTCCTCCCCGTCAAAGGCAAAGAACGCCAACAACGCCTCGAACAGTTGCAAACGGACCCCCGCCTGTTGGTGTTCTATGAAGCCCCCCATCGGCTGAAACAGACCCTTGAGGATTTACAAACAGTCCTAGGGGGCGATCGCCGCGTCACCCTAGGCCGGGAATTGACGAAACGCTTTGAGGAGATTTGGCGGGGAACCCTGGCCGGGGCGATCGCCTATTATCAAGACCATGACCCCAAGGGAGAATATACCCTAGTCATTGGTGGTGATTCCTCCCCCAGTCGTCAACTCTCCGAAGCCGCCCTAAAATCCGAGTTACAGGCCCTGATGAACCAAGGTCACTCGCGATCGCAGGCCAGCCGTCTCCTGGCACAATCGACCCCCCTATCCCGTCGTGACCTCTATCAACTTGCCTTAACCCTAACCGATTAGGCAACCTCTCGTGATGTAAACCTGTGAACAGTCCTTGGCGTTGGCTTTTAGCGTTTGTCCTCTCCCTCACCCTGATTGTTCTCCCCTGGATGAGTCAACCGGGGGAGACGTTGATTCCCTGTGAACTGCGATCGCGCATCGAAGACGAAACACACCTAGAGATTGAATTTCCCCGGCCCTGTCTCGACCAAAAACTCCATCTCGATCGCTTTCTCGATCAAGCACGACAAGACATCAACAACGACGAATTTTTCCCCTTCACCATTCGTCGAATGCGCTACCAACTCCTCAATGAAGGATTCCGTATTCTGGGCAATCTAGCCATCGACTATCCCGTCATTGGCTTGGTGGATTTTGAACTGTCACAAACGGTCTTTGTCAACCTCCATCAAGGGTCTCTTAATATGGAAGCCGGAGAAACCCAAGTACGAGTCAACGTGCCGTTTATCAACAGTAATGACCTCAGTCCTCTATTAAACCAAATGGTCAATACTCAACTGCAAATTTTTAATCAAAAGCAGCTCCAAGACTTCCTCCAAGACACAGAACTTGACCAGAGAATGGCACAGGAAACGGGACTAACAGTTGAGGCTATTAATTTCCTGGTTCAAGGGATTCAAGACCACTTTAGCGCCCAAATTACCGAGGATTCGGTGATTGTTTCGATTGAGGTGGCCAATGGGAATGAGGATAACCCTGAGGAGAGTCCCAGTCCAGCCACAATACAGTCTCTACAAGCCCTGTTACGGTGATGGGACGGATTGTGTCGGTTCTCATGAGTCTCCTCAGCGGTATCCTGATGGGCTGTACCGTGGCCCCCTTGGAATGGTGGGGTTTGGGGTGGTTCGCCCTGGCCCCGCTGTGGTGGCTGATTGGGCAAAAAAACACTCCTGCTTGGCGCTTGGGGGCCGCTTGGGGTGCGGGATTTCATGGAACCGCCATGTTTTGGATTACCGGAGTTCATCCCATGACTTGGATGGGGGTTCCTTGGTTGGCCAGTCTAGCCATTGCGATCGCCTGTTGGCTATTCATCATCGTCTGGGGTGGCCTTCTCGTCGCCCTCTGGGCGCATCTCCAACAATGGAGTCCCAAACCTTGGGGGGCGAGGATTTTGATGGGTGTGGCCAGTTGGTGTCTCTTGGAAGTGTTGTGGCGATCGCTCCCCCTCTGGTGGTCCTCTCTCGCCTACAGCCAAAGTCCCCATAACTTGCCCATTTTACACCTGGGGCAACTCTCAGGAACCACCACCATTACCGCCGTCCTAGTGGCTGTTAACGGCTGTTGGGCGGCAGCCTTTGACTCATTTGACCTATCTCGTCAAAAAGTCCGTCTCCCGGCGATTTTAGCCGCCGTTATCCTTCTGGGACTCTCCCAAGGACTGGGGGGCTATCTCTACAGCCGTCCCCTCAACGACGACCTCGAACAGCGTCTCACTGTGGGAATTATCCAGGGCAACATCCCCAACGAAATTAAACTCTATCCCGAAGGATTACGACAAGCCCTCGAAGGCTATACCCGAGGCTATGAAGAACTCAGTGATGCTGGAGTGGATGTAGTGATGACCCCCGAGACGGCGTTACCCGTGTTGTGGCAGGGCGATCGCCTCCAATATAGTAATAGTCCCGCCGGGCATTTCTATCAAGCCCTTCGCGATCGCGGCGTTCCCGCCTGGCTAGGAACCTCACGGGGAACCCCAAGCCACTACACCAACAGCCTGTTAAGCCTCAGCGGAACCGGGGAAACCCTCAGTTACTACGACAAAGCGATTCTCGTCCCCCTCGGGGAATATATCCCCTTTGAATCAGTCTTAGGAGGAGTTATTAGTCGCCTGTCGCCCCTACAAGCTCAAATGATACCGGGTTCGGGGGACCAACTTCTACAGACTCCCTTCGGACCCGCCATTGTCAGCATTTGCTACGAATCCGCCTTTCCACAGCACCTCCAAGCTCAGGCCCAGCGGGGAGGTGAATTTTTCCTCAGTGCCGCCAACAACGCCCATTATGCCCCCTCAATGCCCCGCCAACATCACGCTCAGGATGTGATGCGGGCCATTGAACTCGATCGCTGGGCCGTCCGGGCCACCAATACCGGCTATTCCGCCTTTGTCAATCCCCATGGCGAGACCCTTTGGATCTCGCCAATAAACCAGTACGCCACCCACAGCGAGAGGATTTATCGCCGCCAACGTCAAACCCTCTATGTGCGTTGGGGAGATTGGCTAGTTTGGCTCTTAATCCTGGCGAGTCTCCCCAGTCTCTGGCCTCGCTCAAAAAAACCGCTCACATAACCCCTCAGTCCCCATCCGCTCCTGCGAATGCTGCAAATAATCCCGAATGCGATCGCAGCCAGCCTCCATCAAATCCACCGAAAGAATACTCTCTAAATCCCAGTGAATCGCCACACTATCCTGGCCCCCAGACACTAATCCCTGACCATCAGGACTAAACCCCAGCGTCAGCACCTCCGACGCATGACCCACCAGACTGATGACAAACTCTCCCTCCGGGGTATAAAGGTCAATCTTGCCATCCACCCGGCCCACCGCCAGCCAACGACCATCCCGACTCCAATCTAGGCGCGTTAATCCCTGGTCTTGAGCCAGATTCACCTGTGTCACGGCCTCCCCCTGTCGATTCCAGATGGTCAACCAGCCATCACGAGTAGTGGTCGCAATCTGTTGATGGTCAGGACTCACCGCAATCCCCCAAATTGCCCCCTGTTGACTATCAATCGTGACCCTTGGCGTTGCCTCAAAGCCAGACCGGCCCCCATCCGGGTCCAATCCCAACTCCCAGATTTTAATCACCCCATCGAGACTCCCCGAGACGAAATAAGACCCATCAGGACTAAACCTCAAGGCCCAAACCTGATCCTGATGGCCTTCAAGTTGACGGTGTAGCCGGTACTCCCCAGACTCATCGCGAGTCCAGACCTTCAGAGGAAACGAGACCCCACCGGAGACGAGCCAGCGTCCATCGGGACTATAATCCAACGCCATAATTCCCACCCCATCCCCTTGCCAAGAGCGAGTGGACTCAGCCGCCAAATCCACCTGAATCATCTCTCCCCCCGAGGTTCCTGCCACAAGCCGTGGCTCTTGGGGATGAACCGCTAAACTATAGAAACGTCGGGAATTTAACTGTTGCCACTGATTGAGCCTCTCTCCTTGCGAGTCCCAAAGCTGAACATCTAACCCAGACACCGTCACCAATTGTGGGTTAAGAGGCGAGGATTGAGGCAGATAGTCCGCTCCCCAAACTACATCCCCATGGCCTTGCAACACCTGACGAAAGGGATTTCCCACTTGCCATCGATTCAACATCCCATCTTCCCCGATACTGCCCACCTCAGTGCCCTCAGGACTAAAGGCGACACGCCGCAAATGGCTATCATGACCCTTTAACTGGTTTAACAGCGTTCCCTGACGGGACCAAATCTTCAGTTCCCGATCAACCCCAGCCGAGGCAAACCGCTGGCCATCAGGACTAAAGGCGACTGTGGTGACTTCCGCCTCATGATGAGTGAGAGTCTTGAGCAAACCCCGTTCAGGATGCCATAGACGGACTTGATGATCCGCGTACCCGGCGACAATTACCTCACCATCCGGACTGTAGGCGATCGCCAACCCCGGTGCATCCACCTCATCAAAGCTTTGCAATAACTGGCCATCGGTTCCCCAGATTTTTAAGGTTCCATCGACACTCAGGGAGGCGAACTGATGGCCCTGGGGATGAAAATCCACGGTTCGCGAGAAGGTTTCATGACCCTCTAGGACCTGTAACAGTTCTCCATCTTCAACAGACCATAATCGTACCTTCACATCCCGGCCCACCGAGACCAGTTGACGACCATCCGGACTCCAGGCCACCTCTCCCACTTCGGCCCGATGATCCTTCAGCGTCTTCTCCAGAGTGCCGTCGACCGACCAAATGTAAATGGTCCCCTCAAAGGTGGCCACCGCTAAGAATTGACTGTCGGGGCTAAATTTGATGCTTTGTACCGTCGAGGTATGGGGAAGAGTGTGCAGAAGGGTTCCATCTCGCCGCCAAATTTTAGCGGTTTGGTCAATGCTTGAGGTGGCGAAGAATTGACCGTCGGCACTGAAATCTAAGCCCAAGCTTAACTCGCTGTGGGCCTGAAGGCGGTGAAATTGATGATTGCCATACAAGGCTCGCTGTAAGCTTTCCTGAGTCTGTCGGTCTAAGTCCTGGCTCACCCCAGGGGGGATAAACTGGAGTTGTTGATAGTTCTCTCGCGCTTGTAAGGCTTGAATGAGGGCATCAAGTTGTTGATTGGAGGCAAAACTCCCTTCGGACGCGGCCATCATCGCCTTAACTTCACTCACCGCCGCCTGTTGATAGGCGCGGAAAGTCCCCATTCCCAGGGCGATCGCCCCCACTAGGGCCACTGTTAACCCAGCCAATAAGCGACGTTGACGGCGCACACTTTGCCGCTCAATTTCCAGCCGCGCTTCGGCTTCTTCTAACCGCGCACGTTCGAGTTTTTCTTGAATGTCTCGCTGTTCTAAATCTTGGCTCGCACTGAGATAGCGATAATCTAAATCTCCGAGACCTTTCTGTTGCGTCCAGTTGAGGGCTTCTTGCAGGGCTTTGCCCCGTAACAATCGCGATTCATCTTGATAGTCAGATTCAATCCAAGCATTGAGCAATGAGGCATAGGGACGCAGACGATTGAGCTGTTCATCAACCCAATCTCGGTTAAAAACTTGATAGTAAATAGGGTTTTTGACCCGTAGATAGCCGTCTCGTTTTTCCACAATCCCCGAGAGAATCAACTCCGTTTGCGTGGGAGATTCCATAGCCGCAATCGAGGGCGCTTCCGAGGGAGACTGTTCTGAGCGCCACACTTGACGATAGAGACTCAGCAATTCTCCGACTCGTTTTTCGTCGTAGAGGAGGCGATCGCGAATAGTTTTAAGATGTTCCGGTTCGTCTTGGGCTTCCCAATGATGCAGGATTTTTTCTTGAACACAGGTATCAATAAATGTTTGTGTTTCTTGTGCTTTAATCTGTCGTAAATAAGGCTTTTCTTGATATAAAATAAGTAGTAATTGACAGAGTTTTTGCATCAAAAATGGCTGTCCCCCTGTCCAATACAAAATATGCTCCAATGCCGCCATGGGTTGAGAAAACGTTGTAGCCAATCCCTCCACTAGAGGCGTCGCTTCTTGCCGCTTAAACCCCTGGAGAGCAATTCCTCGCCCGATATTAAAAGGAGTGCGATTTTTATCGGCAATTAATTCTCCCGGTGTCGCCACTCCAAAGAGAGCAAAACTCAAACGGCAATAGTCCGGGTTATCCGCTCGACGATTGTAGCAGCTACGAATTAGGGCAAAAAAATCATCCGTGGCGAATTTTAAAGCCAAAATACTATCAATTTCATCAATTAAAATCACGACTGGCTGTTGAGTTTCTGCCAGCAGGACCTCCTCAATAAATTCTCCCAAACGAGCCGATGGTGGTAACTCCAGGCGATCGCGCCACCATGGTCGGAGATTCGTTTTAAGCTGAAACTGTTTACTGAGAATGGCGGCGATCGCCCCATACCATTGTTCCACATTGACCTGTTGCGTACCAATGGCCGTCAAATCCAAAGCCCCCGGTATCACTCCCGCCTCCCGTAAGCGGGCCATCACCTGTACTCGCAAGCTGGATTTGCCCATCTGACGGGCATTAAAAACATAGCAAAACTCCCCAGCCAGCAGTCCCTGAAGCAGATTATCATCCGCCTGTCGCCGCACATAGGTTTGTGACGCAGGGGGAACACTGCCGCCTACATGATAATTAAACCGAGGCTCAAGGGAAGACATCACAATTGAGAATCAAAGCTTAACCTTAAGCTAACGCCTGAAATCAGTAATCCTGACATAATGACGAAGTTAAATTAATCTCAGCACTGGTATGTAAATAATCTTGAACTCGCCGACAGCCATACTCCAATAGATTAACCGAGAGAACAGAATCTAAATTCCAACGGATGGCTAAACGGTCTTCACTACCCGAGACCAAGAAGCGACCCTCGGGACTGAACGCCACGCTTAAGACGAGCGCCTCATGGCCAGTCAAGCGGCTGACAAACACACCGGCTTCAGTATACAGATCGATATGATTATCCGTACGACCAACCGCAAGCAACTGACCATCGGGACTCCAAGCCACCCGCGTTAAGCCGTTGTTTTCCGAGAGCGTCAAGGTAAACACCTCCTCTCCTTGTCGCGTCCAGACCTTGAGGAGACCATTGCGGCTGGCCGAGACGATGCGATCGCCATCCGGACTCACCGCCACCCCCCACACATCACTCTGATCCCCTCGTAACACCCGTTCGGGAACCTCAAGAAAGCGCCGATTTTCCTCAGCCAAGTCCGACTCCCACCCCCAAATCCTCGCCGTTCCATCTAAACTGCCGGAGACCAAATACGAGCCATCAGGACTAAAGGCCAAATCCCAAACCCTGGCCTGATGACCCTCCAGAATCTGATGGAGGACGTAGGCCCCTGACGTATCCTCCCTCCAAACCTGAATCTGCTTATTATCCCCACCAGAAACTAACCAACGTCCATCAGGACTGATATCCAGGGCAAAAAGCGAGAACTCATCCTCTTGCCCTTGTCGGGTGATCGTATTGTTGGTTAAGTCAATTTGATGAATCTCTCCCCCAGCATCACTTACAAATACCTGAGGTCGATGGGGGTGAAACACGACATCATACAACGCCTGATCGGCTAGATTGCTAAATTCCTGGATTAACCGGCCTCGCTCATCCCACAGATATAGATCTTGTCTCGATAGGCTAGCCAATTGGGAGGCGATGGGGGACGAACTCGGGGCATAGGCGACCCCCCAGATCACATTACGATGGCGCGGTAGCTTTTGCCGAAAGGCATTCTCCACCTGCCACAACCGCACCAGTCCATCGTCCCCAGCACTGGCCACCTCCGTCCCCTCGGGGCTAAAGGCAACCCCCCGTAGGCCACTGTGATGACCCTGCAAACTGGTGATTGGCGTTCCATCTCGGGACCATAGCTTCAGTTGGCGGTCGGCAGACCCCGAGGCAAATTGGGAGCCATCGGGACTAAAGGCCACGGCTACCACTTCCGACTCATGTTCACTCAGGCTCCGCAGTAACTGGCCATCCCGCCGCCAAATTCGCACCCGATTATCGCTATAGCTACCGATGAGTTCCTCGCCATCGGGACTATAGGCAACGGACCAACCGGAACTGGAGTTATCTTCTAAGCTACGACGTAAGGTTCCGTCGGTTCCCCAGAGTTTAATCTGTCCATCGAGACTAATTGAGGCAAATTCCTCCCCTTGCGGATGAAAATCTACATCCCACACGGGGGCTTGATGGCCCGTTAGCGTCCGCAGAAGTTCCCCATCCCGAGACCAGAGCCTGACGGTTTTATCGCTGCTGGCCGAGACCAGTTGCCCTCCATCGGGACTCCAAGCCAGACGCCAAATGGGTCCGTCATGGCCCCGGAGGGTTCGTTGCCATTCCCCCGTCACCGACCAAAGATGAATCTGACCATCGAGGGTGGGAATGGCCAGCAACTGACTATCGGGACTAAATTGGACGCTGTAGATGCTAACGCCATACTCAAAGGTCTCCACCAGGGTTCCGTCTCGTCGCCAAAGTTTGGCCGTCCCATCGGTTCCGGAACTGGCAAGCCATTGTCCATCCCGGCTGTAGTCAACGCCTAACGCGCCCCCGGCATGGGCCTGCAATCGATTAAATTCATGGTTGCCCTGGATGGCTTTTTCGAGGGCTTGGCGGCTGTCCTGGTCGAGTTCTTGGCGAACATCATCGCTGATGAACCGCAGTTGTTTAAAATTATGGCGCCCTTGCAGGGCCTGAACTAAGGCATCGAGCCGTTGGTTGGAGGCGTAACTGCCTTTGGAAGCGGCCAGGACAGCTCGAACTTCACTAAGGGCAGCTCGTTGATAGGCGACAAAGGTGACACTACCTAAGCCAATGGCCCCGATGAGGGCAACGGTTAAGACCCCTAAGAATTGTCGCTGACGGCGGACATTCTGTTCTTGAAGTTTTAAGAGTTGTTGGGTTTCAACGAGACGTTCTTGTTCGAGTTTCCGTTGGGCTTCTTGCCGCTCAAACTTGAGGTTTTGTTGGATTTCTTGTTGTTCGAGGTCTTGACTGGCGGTGAGATAGCGATAGTCGAGATCGCCGAGGCTTTTGCGTTGGGTCCAGTCGAGGGCTTCTCGCAGGGCTTGACCTCGCAACAGTCGCGATTGATCTTGGTAGTTGGAGTCGACCCAGGCGTTGAGGAGTGGGGCGTAGGGACGCAGGTGATCGAGTTGGTAGTCAATCCAAGCGAGGTCAAAGACTCGTTCGTAGATGGGGTTTTTGACCCGTAGGTAGCTGTCGCGTTTTTCGACGACTCCTGAGAGGAGAAGTTCGGTTTGGGTCGGGGATTCGTTGGCGGGAATGAGGGGATGTTGGGATTGGACTTGTTCGGCTTGCCAAACTTGACGGTAGAGGGTTAGGAGTTGGCCGACTTTGCGTTCATCATAGAGGAGGCGATCGCGGATGGTTTTGAGATGCTCGGGTTCGTCTTGGGCTTCCCAGTGATGCAAAATGTGTTTGTGAACACAGAGGTCGATGAGGTTTTCGATGCAGTTGGGGTCATCGGTATCGAGGAGTTTTTGGCCGTCATAGTGACTGACGACTAGGTTACAGAGTTTTTGCATGAGAAAGGGTTGCCCCCCCGTCCAATGGAGAATCCGCTCTAAGACCTGTTGGGGATGAGGGATGATTCCCATGAGTCCGGCGGCTAATGGGGCGGCTTCTTGGGCTTGAAATCCGTCGAGGTAGATGCCCCGTCCGATGTTGAAGGGGGTGCGGGTTTTGTCGGCGATGAGTTCGCCGGGAGTGGTGACGCCAAAGAGGGCAAAGCTCAACCGCCGACACGCAGGACAGTCGGCTCGCTGGTTATAGATGTTGCGGATGAGGGCAAAAAAGTCATCGGTGGCAAATTTTAGGGCCAGGATGCTATCAATTTCATCGATGAGAATGACTAGGGGGGCTTGGGTTTCGCTGAGGAGGACATCTTCGATAAATGAGCTTAGACGAGCAGCCGGTGGCAGGTCTAAATGCTCTCGCCACCATTGGCGGAAATTGGTTTTAAGCTGAAACTGTTTGCTGAGAATCGCCGCGATCGCCGCATACCATTGTTCGACGTTGACTTGCTGGGTGCCGATGGCGGTCAGATCTAAGCCGCCGCATTGCACTCCCGCTTGACGCAGTTGAGCCATGACCTGCACCCGCAGGCTCGATTTGCCCATTTGTCGGGAGTTGAAGACGTAGCAAAACTCTCCGTCGAGAAGTGCTTGCAAAAGATTGTCATCGGCCGGTCGCCGCACATAGGTCTGAGATTCAGGCGGGAGAGACCCCCCCACTTGATAGCTGAATTGGTGTTGCGGTGAGGGTTGGCTTGGAGTTAGGGTCATCGGCTAGTCCGCAAAGTATTGGCGATAGAGTTCGCAACTGGGGACGGCCAGACGTTCTTTGAGGGTGATGGCCCCAAGGCCTTGAAGGCGATAGGCACTCTGATGGGGCAGTTCAATGCCGGCGGGGTTACGGGCCACCTGTTGCATGGCTTCGAGGAGACCTGGGTTCTGTTCCATCAGTTGCAGTTGTCGTCTCAGGTAGCTCCTGAAAATTCTGTTGTGGGCGATCGCCTCGCTGGATAAGTCCTCGATGCTCAACTCGCCCTGAGCCAGATAAAACAAACAGAGTTGGCTTAAGTAAGGATGACCCCCGACGAGGGTAAACATGGCCTGACTATAGGCTCCGGGAGGATTGAGACCGTAGCGACTGGTGAGTTGTTCAACTTCGACGAGGTTAAAGTTCGGTAATTCCACCAGTAAGCCCACGTTAAAGGGGGATTGATGCAAGGTTAAGGGCAGCCAGACTTCGGTGGAGTGGATAATCGCTAACCGCAGGTTGGTCCAGATGGCTCGTTGTTCGAGGCCGTAACGCCCTTGTTCGTACCACGATCGCAGCATCCCAAAGAAGTCTGTGGCCACCTCTGGGTACGCAAACAGTTCGTCGAGTTCTTCGATGACCAGTAATAATGGGGTTGGCGCGGCGGGTAACAGATAGGTTTCAAAGTAGTCTGAACAACTGTAACTGCTGCCAAATAAGTCATCCCAACGACTGGCGAGTTCGTTGGGCAGACCTAAGTCTTTGGCGACTACGGCACAGAACCATTGCAAAAACCGATCTGGGTCTTGCAGGACTTGACAATCTAAGCCCTGGAGGTTAACAACGGAAGTACGCAGGCCGCGATCGCGGGCATGACTCAGGGTTTGCGCCATCAATGAGGTTTTGCCGAATTGACGGGGAGCCTTGATGCGAATTAGCGCTCCCGGTTTGAGGATTTCTTGGGCGCATACTTGTTCGATCTCACTACGGTATATGTAAAAGGGTGAGTCCACGGGTAATTGTCCTTTTAGCGGTGCTTGTTGTAAGGCCGCAAAATCGGTTTCTGGAGAGTTTTGCTCCGGGTTGATGACATCGTGGTGACCCATTTTGAGGTTAAATGCCTCAAAATAGGAGTCTAAGGTTTGCCAATCGACGGGCTTCTGCCGACGACGGAGTTTGGTCAAGGTGTTCGAACTTAGTCCGGTTCGTTCTCCGAGTTGTTCTAAGGTGTAGGGCTTCCCCTGGTTGTCCTGGATACATGATAAATGCTCAGCTGCCTGTAACCGCTGCCAGCCCTGGGAGCTAAGAATTAAACCACGTCTTCGTTTGTTGGGATGCGATCGTTCCACCATGATAGGTCTTCAAAGATGTCAGGTTTTACACTGAAGGGTCGGGACCCCATTCTATATCTTAACAAGCCTGATTTATCTCTTATCTTGAGTCTGGGGGGTTGATTAAGATACGTTACTGCTCACTCCTGAATCTCGCCTGAACTTAAAATTCAAGGATTCTATAGCAAGCGAAGGTTCAGTTAAGATACTCTTTGTTCGGCAAGGTTAGGCAAGGTTAGGCAAGGTCAGGCAAGAGCAACCACGAGGGATTACCCCTAAGTCTGTGTCCTAGGTGTCCCTGCTATGACTCTAGTTCCCATTAGCGGATCGCCTCGGGTGGAACAACCTTTCTTGACACCTCATCTCTAAATTTTACCAAGTCACAGATTTCAGAAAATCCCTGAATATTATGACTAAGTTTCCTGACAATTGGGATTAAGCTGCTTTCTTAAGTTGATATCGTTACTAGACTCAGTTTTGCAGTATGTAATACAATAGCGTATATAGTTATTCATGTAAACCCAGATGACTATTCTTACAGAATGTTTACCGGAGATAGCACGCAAAAGAACTCAGGTAAGAAGCGGTACAAACAGAACGTTTCAGGGGCTTGGATTGCCAAAAACCTTAGAGAATCTTATCGCGACCCAGATGCAGCATCGCCCTTCAATTCGCCATCGGTATGGTGGAGACGATCATCGTTTGTTAGTCCCGACTCAGGTCAACCCACATTGTCCAACGCAGACGAATCATCATCAGGACCAAGAGCGAGAGTCTCAGGAGCATTCAGAGACTGACCTGAGGAGCGATCGCTCTCAAGGGCCAACGATCTTTGCGAACATCACCAATCTAGTTTCTGAAGTTTTTGCCCTTGAAACACCCCAATCCTGTCTTTTAGTCGGGCTAATCCAATGATGTATCCCATATAACTCTCAATCATGGAATAGATGTCAACATGGTACTTAAACGCACAACTTGGGGCTGATGTGCCTTATCCATCTCCCCCATAGACTTAGAAGGTGACCAGGCTTAATCATCTTCAAATCAGCTAGGGTTTAGAATGATCACAGGGTCAGGAACACGACGAGGATCATCTCCGTGAACTCCTTAGGCTTTATCCCAGTCTATTACGTCTGAGGTGGATTCTCTCCAAGCCGATCGTTTAATAAGCCATAACGAAACAAATGTGGGACATTTTTAAGCAACTGATACAAACCATCTTTTCACCCAGTCAGAGCTATATGCCTCATGGCCACTGTTATCTCTGGCAAACCCCCTTGGTGGGTCTTCATGTCGTGAGTGATGCTCTGATTGCTTTAGCTTACTTCTCGATTCCCATTCTCTTGATTTACTTCGTGGCCCAGCGTCGAGATATTCCCTTCCTAAGGGTGTTCTACCTGTTTGGTGCATTTATTGTCCTCTGTGGTCTGGGACATCTCTTAGAAATTTGGACCCTCTGGTATCCGGCCTATTGGTTGTCAGGAGTTGAACAGGCGCTCACCGCTGTGGTCTCCTGCTATACGGCTGTTTCTCTGGTGACACTGCTGCCTCAGTTTCTGTCTCTGAAAACCCCGCAACAATTGGAAACGGTCAATTCAGTCTTGCAAGCGGAAGTTGAGCGTCGGCGAGAGATTGAAGATGAACTGCGACAGGCGAATCAATCCTTAGAAGCGCGAGTGCAGGCCCGTACCGCTGAACTCGAAGCCAGTCAGGCCCAATTGCAAGAGGCGCAACGGATTGCCCATATTGGCAGTATTGATTATGATCCCCATAGCGGTGAAATTCACGCCTCAGAGGAGATTCGCCGCATCTATCGCCTCGATGATACAGGCGATCGCCCCTTACGGCTCAAAGACTTCCTCAAGACCATCCATCGGAGCGATCGCGCCGCCTGGTGGCAGGCCCAGCACCGATTACTCGATAGCGGTGAATCCCTGCACCTAGAACATCGCTTGCAGTTCCCCGATGGGGAAATTCGCTATTTAGACATCAAAGGGGAAGCCCAACGAAGTCCCTCGGGTGAGGTGGTTCAACTGTATGGGGTGGCGATCGATATTACCGAACAAAAACGGGCAAAACAGCGGTTAGAACGACAGATGCAACGCATCCAACTCGTGGCCAAAACCTTGAAACAAGTCTGGTCTTCTCTCAACTTTGAGGAGGTCATGCAAGTCATTGTCGATGAGGTTCGTCAGTTCCTCAACATTGAGCGAGTTGTGATTTACCGCTTTCAACCCGACTGGAGTGGGTATGTCGTGGTTGAGTCCGTGTCAGACTCCAATTTAGCCATCCTCGGTCGACATTTTGAGGATGACTGTTTCCGTCACGACTATATCCACCAGTACCAACGGGGACGCATTCGAGGCATTGAGAACGTCGCTACCAGCAACCTCCCCGACTGTCACAAGGCCTTACTGAAGGGGATTCAGGTCAAAGCCAATTTAGTCTTACCGCTGCTGTGGCACCCCCACTCCTTTGACGATGAACCGGAACTGTGGGGCCTGTTGATTGCTCATTCTTGTCAGCAAACCCGGCCCTGGCCCGAGCCGGAAGTGGAGGTGTTGCAACAACTGACGGTGCAACTCGGTATCGCCTTGCGTCAGCATAATCTGATTAGATCCCTGAAAAGCGAATTAGCAGAACGCCACCAGATTGAAGCGGCGTTGCGGGATTCCGAAGCCGCTGAACGCCAAAAAGCTGACAGACTCCATCGAACGCTGCAAACCCTACAACAAACTCAGGCAAAACTCGTGCAATCAGAAAAAATGGCCTCGTTAGGACAACTTGTGGGAGGTCTGGCCCATGAAATTAATAATCCCATCAGCTTTATTTACGGTAATATCAGTCATGCTCGTGATTATAGTGAGCAGTTGTTGGACTTGATTTATCTCTATCAGACCTATTACCCGGAAACCCATGAGGCGATCGCCGATCTCCTCGAAGCTATAGATTTAGATTTTGTCCGGGAAGATTTCCCGCAACTACTCGATTCGATGGCAGTCGGTGCCGATCGCATTCGGGATATTATCCTCTCCTTGCGCAATTTCTCTCGTTTAGATGAGTCAGAGCAGAAAGTCGCCGATATTAACGCCAGTATCGAGAGTACCCTAACCATGATTCAGGCTCGTCTGTCTCAAGCCGCGTCGCGATCGTCGATTGAGATGATCAAGGAATATGGAGACTTACCAAAAATTCGGTGTTATCCAGGACAACTCAATCAGGCGCTGTTTAATATCCTCAATAATGCCATTGATGCCTTAGAAGACCGTCTAAGACAAGAGCCGACCTTTAAGCCAGAATTACGGGTGACAACGGAGTTTTTGGCATCTCGAAGCCACGATGAAACAGTGAAGATGGAAGGGATTGAAGGAGGCCAGCCGCAGCTGCATGAAAAAGCGCTTGAGGGGGCGATCGTGCGGATTAAAATCACCGACAACGGTCTGGGAATCCCCCAGGATTTAGTTGAACGCATCTTCGACCCTTTCTTCACCACAAAACCCATTGGCAAAGGGACGGGACTGGGGCTATCAAATGCCTATCAAATTATTGTAGAACAACATCAAGGAGCATTTTACTGTCAACCCCATTCTCCCTCAGGCACTCAGTTTATCATCGAGTTACCGGCCCACCAATTCTCATCAGATTCTGAGGAGTTGAATGATCTTCGTGACCGGTTAGCCCAATTACAGCAGTCTGGGTAACTATCGGCTAGGCTAACCGGAGTATCCAGACAATGTGCAGACAATGTGCAAAGAATGGAGCCAAGGGATTGCCCACCTGTTTGTTAGCTGTGTTTTGTCAACCGTTTTTATCAAAAATTAACGTAAATTAAATGAGCTTAAAAAGCGTTGAGCATTCTCAGTCCAATTGCCTGAATTGCCACTTTTAGACGTGACCATCACTTGATAAAGCCGGTCATTGACCAAATAGAAATGAGCATAGCCCGCCGCACCATCCGGGGTCATATATTCAACCACTAACCCCGGATAGCCCTGTAAGCGGCGGGACTGAGTTACCACATCCTCGGCCTGAACTCCCCCGAGAAACCCCTCTTTCACCGCATCGAGGAACTCTGACGGCTCACCAATGCGGCTAATAAACTCTTGAGGATAATCAGCATAACTAATCAGATAATCAGCCGAAGCATCCTCACAGGCAAAAGAATATAAGGGAATCGACTCTCCCGGCAAATCAAGCATCTGTTGCATCCGTTCAGGAGGCTTCGGTAACATCACCTCAAACCGCCCTTCAGTCGATTCAAAGGCTCGCCAGGCTGTTGAGGCTTGCGCGAGGGGGCTAACATCAGAGCTAACGTTAGAGTGAACATCAGAGCTAAGGGACCATCCTTGAGCCTGTCGAGCCAGACTCGGAGATAGGCTCACCAGTAGCGTGCAACATGAGATCAGTAAGAGCCGATTGGCGTTCATGAGATGGGTAGAATTGGATAAACACAAGGGGGGACAAACACAAGGGGGGACTCCCCCTCAGGGATAGGGGCCGTCTTACCTTGCTTTCATTCTAATTTGGATAAGCGGACGCTGCGGGCGGCGGGTGTCAAGGTTTGTAACTTTTGTAAGAGTTCGTTGGTGACGGTACGGAAGGCTTTGGAACCGGCGGAGTTGGGATCACTCAGGACTACAGGTTTAAAGCTATCAACAGCCCGTGAGACGCTTACATCCATGGGAATGGAGGTTTTAAAGATTTGGGCTTCGTTAAACTCCTGACGAACTCGCTTCATCACTTGTTTGTAGTAGCGTCCCGCCAAGATACTGCGAGACATGGTAAAGACAATACCAATCAGTTGGGTTTGGACTTTTTTCTCGATTTGATGAATTTCAATCAGCTTTTTCACCTGTCGTTCGAGAAGCTGCATCCCAATGTAGGAGAGCGGTTCAGGCTTAGCGGGAATCAGGTAGAAGTCACTACAGACGAGACTGCTGCGGGTGACGAGGTTGTAACTCGGGGCGCAGTCGAGGAGGATGAAGTCATAGTCATCGACGACGGGTTTGAGAATCCCGCGCATTAGGGAGTCTTCAAAGGTATTCCAAACGCCCTCGAAGTTTCGTTCTGGGTTGCGAATGGCTTTGCGATAGAGGACTTCGGAGACGAGGAAGTCGTTATAGAGGTCGATGTCTCCGGGAAGGACATCAATTCCTTGCAGATTACCGCCATAGGGACGAATGATATCCCGAACGGGACTTTCGGTGAGATCGCCGGTGATGGCTTTTTGTAGGAGATGTTTGAGAGTTCCTTTGTCTTTACGGATTTTCGCGAAATCCGTGGGGGACATCAGGGACAAGGTGGCACTGACTTGGGGATCGAGATCCACCACCAGCACCCGTTGGCGGTGTTCTTTAGCTAAACACGCGGCCATATTGACGGTGAGGGTGGTTTTCCCTACACCGCCTTTCATGTTTGTTGTGGCAATTAGATAACCCATCCGTCAGTACACCGATTGCTGTTCGCACTTCAATCTAACAGATCGGCGATCGCCTCATCTTATTTCTGTGGCAGTTCACAACTGGTTGGGGCGATCGCGACTGATTTGCCAGCTTAGGACAACCACGGGAATCATGCCGATGACCATTAAGGCCAGGGCCGGGCCGGAGGCTTCGGCCAGACGCTCATCGGAGGCGAGGTTGTAGACATGGATCGCGAGGGTGTCTAGGTTAAACGGACGAATGATCAAAGTCGCGGGGAGTTCCTTCATCACATCCACGAAGAGAATCATGGCGGCGGTGAGAATCCCTCGCCAGAGCAGGGGGATATGGATTTGAGTTAGGGTAGCCAGAGGGCTATGGCCGAGACTGCGGGAGGCTTCGTCGAGGTTGGGGGAAATTTTAGCCAAGCTCGATTGGATGCTACCAAGAGAGACGGCCAGATAGCGGACGAGATAAGCGAAAATCAGCACCGTCATGGTTCCACTGAAGAGCAGGCCCGTAGAGACGTTGAAGGTGGCTTGTAGCCAACGGTCAATGGCGTTGTCTAAGGCTCCGACGGGGACGAGGATGCCGACGGCGATCGCCGAACCGGGGACGGCGTACCCCATGCCAGAAATGCGAGCGGCGGTTTTCATGAGTTGGGAGGGGTTCAGACGCACGCCATAGGCCAGAATCAGGGTGATGATCACGCCGATGAAGGCGGTGAGGCCCGCCAGGAGCAGACTGTTACGGGCAAAGTCCCAAAAGCGCGGCCCGAAGGTATCTTGGGCATGATTGACGGCCATCTGTAGCAGTACAGCGGCGGGAATGAGGAAGCCTAGGGTAATCGGGAGGAGACAAACGCCGGCGGCCAGGAGTCCTCGACTCCCGTCTAGGGTATAGCGAGCGGGGGGTTGGGAGTTGGCCGAGGGTTCGTAGTATTGGGCTTGACGACGCGATCGCTGTTCGAGCCAGAGCAGGGCAAAGACAAAGATCAACAGAACCGCGGCCAGTTGACTGGCGGCCATGCGTTCTCCGAAGCCGAACCAGGTGCGGTAAATGCCGGTGGTGAAGGTGTCGACGCTGAAATATTGCACGGTTCCGAAGTCGTTTAGAGTCTCCATGAGGGCCAGGGCTGTGCCTGCGGCGATGGCGGGACGAGCTAGGGGCAGGCCGACGGAGAAGAAACTCTGCCAGGGATTGGCCCCGAGAACGCGACTAGCTTCGATGGTGCAGATGGATTGTTCGAGGAAGGCGACGCGGCTGAGGAGATAGACGTAGGGATAGAGCGTTAGGCTCAGTAGGGCGATCGCCCCCCAAAGGGAGCGGATATTGGGAAACCAATAGTCGTCAAACCCCCAACCGGTGAGAGTCCGCAGGCTGGTTTGTACGGGACCAGCAAAGTCGAGAAATTCCGTATAGGTGTAGGCCAGCACATACGCGGGGGCCGCCAGGGGAAGTAACAGGCCCCATTCCAAGATTCGCCGTCCAGTAAACTCACAGGCGGCCACCAACCAGGCACTGGCAACTCCCATGATGATGACGAGAAAACCTACCCCCATCATGAGGATGAAGGTGTTTTCGATGTAGCGAAACAGGACTGTGGCAATGAGATGCTCCCAAATTTCTCGGGAGTCATGCACAAAACTACCTAGGATAAAGAAGACGGGAGTGGCGACGGCCAAAGCAATGGCGATCGCCACTCCTGTCCAGAGTGACCCAGCCAGATTCAAGCTAGGGAAACATTTGCGAACAGTTTGCAACATTGAGGGTATAGATAATTCCCAATTCCCCGAATAAGGGACGATGGTTTATGAGCATCGCCACTTATTTTTGCAGATTATCGGAAAGTAATCTCATTAACCTGCTCTAACCCCACATCCACCAAAATGGCAATAGTTTGGCCATTGCGTTGCAGGAGAGTTTGTCCATCGCGGCTGTCGAAGTTCAAGTCCTCCCGTGTGATGCCGTCAAAGAGAACAAAGGCATCCTGAGTGAGATCGAAGTCCAGGATAATGTTATTTTCCACCTCATTGCTGATGGCAAAACCGTTTTGACCACCGCCGCCGATGAGGGTATCGTTGCCCCGTTGTCCAAACAGAAGGTCATCGCCCAAATCGCCAAAGAGGCGGGAATTGCCCCGACCACTATAGAGGGTATCGTCGCCCTGGCCACCATAGAGAGTATTGTCACCGGCATTGCCAAAGAGAACATCATTCCCTTGGCCGCCATGAACCAGAGAACTATCATTACCGCCGGCCAGGGTATCATTGCCCCGTTGACCGAAGATGACGTTATTGCCGCGTTCACCAAAGACAATGACATCACCACTGCCGCCAAAGATGGTGTCGTTGCCTAACCCCCCTTGGAACGTATCTTGGCCCCCATTACCGAACATGACGTTATTCCCCGCCGCGCCAATGAGAAGATTATCGCCCGTGGCGGGGTCATTGGGGTTGCCGTTCCCGGCCACGAGGGTATCATCACCGCCACCACCACAGAGGGTATCATCGCCATAATCTCCAAAGAGCAGGTCATCACCGGGATCACCCCAAATCATGTCATTACCACGGCCACCACGAACCGTGTCATTACCTTCGTTCCCGATGAGGCTATCATTGCCCGAGCCACCGAGGATGAGGTCTTCACCGTCACCGGCAAAAATGAGGTTATTGCCATCATTCTCCCGGACGAGGGGGTTGCCGTTAGCGGCCACGAGGGTGTCGTTGCCACCACTGCCGTCGATGGTATCATCGCCGCGATCGCCGAAGATGAGGTCTTCGCCATCACCGCCAAAGACCCGATCATTGTTATCCCCCCCATAGACGGTATCCCCCCCCTGGCCGGTCAGGATAACGTCATTGCCCTTATTGCCACTAAGAAGATTTCCCACAGCCGCCTCTGTCGAGAGACTACGGGGACTGCCAAGTAAGGTATCGTCGCCAAACTCCCCTTTGAGGGTATCAGAGCCTTGCCCCCCATACATGAGGTCGTTGCTCTGACCACCGAAGGCTAGGTTATTGCCATTTCCCGTAGAGATGGTGTCATCGCCTCGGTTGCCGAGAATCAGATCATTGCCAATGCCGCCATAGAGGAGGTCGGGGCCATCTTCGTCAATCATGGCCGGGTCGAGGGAACCGCCGACGAGGGTATTGTTCCCCTGATTGCCGTAGAGGGTGTCACTGCCGCGATCGCCGAACAGTAGGTCATCGGCTGACCCGCCATCAAGCCAATCGTTGTCATCCCCCCCAAACAGGCTATCACCGCCCGCTCCGCCAAAGAGGACATCATCGCCATCATTACCTGAGAGGAGATCACCCTCACTGATGGGTTCCGGAGTCGGTTCTGGGGTCGGTTCTGGGGTCGGTTCTGGAGTGGGTTCCGGAGTCGGTTCCGGGGTCGGTTGCGAGTCCTCCGTCTCGGTCTCCGTCGCCGCTTCACGGGGGTCATCTAACCCCGCCAAAGACTCCAACGTGAGTTCTTGAGGAGTGAACGCCTCAGCATCCTCAAGCCGCTCCTCATCGGCGACATCCTCATCCACCACATCTTCGGCAGCGACGGCTTCGATGGTATCAGGACTGCCAATCAGGGTATCGTTGCCGAACTCCCCTTTGAGGGTGTCGGTACTGGCATCCCCATGAATCCGGTCATCTCCCTGACCGCCGAAAATCAGGTCATCACCATCGCCACCCGAGAGGCTATTCTGACCTAGATTGCCAAAGATGGTATCGTTGCCGCCATCTCCATAAATCAGGTCGTCACTCCCTTCAAAGTCCGGGGTGCGGTTTTGGGGACCGCCGCCGATGATGTCGTCGCCGGGGCCGCCGGAGATCGTATCGTCGCCGCGATCGCCCCAAATCACGTTATTACCACCGCGACCGAGAATCAGGTCACTATCCCGACCCCCGTTGAGGGTATCAGCCCCCAGATGACCGAGCAGAGTATCATTGCCCTCATTGCCGGCCAGAGCGTTGTTTCCGCCCCCCGTTGCGATGAGATCATTGCCCTGACTACCCCGCAATTGATCATCTCCGAGACTGCCACGAATCTCGTCATCCCCAGATCCCCCGGTCACGATATTACCGGCGGTACTATCGAGGACGTCCACACTATCGAGTTGCTCTAAACCCTCCACCTGTAAAGCCGGCAGGGGATCAGGCATGGCCCGACGAATGTCGGGTAACTCCGGTAAATCAGGAATCTCGGGTTTTTCAGGTTTTGGAGGACAGAGGGAGTCGAAGTCGGGTTCCGGCTCAGGGTCTGGGTCTGGGTCCGGAGAAGGTGAGGGAGTCGGAGAGGGAGAGGGATCTCCACCAATATCCGAAACGGGATCATCGTCCTCATCATCATCCTCCTCATCGCCGGGAGAGGTGGTCTCATTGGTAAAGCGCACTTCACCGGGAATGGGGTCAATGGCCCCGAGGTTGTCAATAGCCGAATAGGTAAAACGAATGTCCCCGCTACCCTCTCCTACATCCAAGAAGAGGCGGTCAAGTTCATTGGGAGTCAGGATTTGCCCCTCTTCAACCGCCACCCCTCCAGCGCCAGGTCGCCCCAGGAAGAGGGTGCCTCGATTGGGAAGCGTGTTGATGACGAAGCCACTAATGTTGCCATCATCATCACTACCACCGAGTCCCGAGAGACGAATCACCTCACCCGGATCTGGCACAGGATTGGTGACATCGTCCGTGTCCGGGAAACGATTACCCACCTCTAGGGTGACTTCAGCCGGGGTGGGGTCTTCTTCACCCTCATTGTTGATCGCCGCATAGGTAAAATCACTCCCATTAAAGTTATTGCCAGGTAGGAAGAAGACCTCATCGATGCGGTTGGCAGGAATGGTGTCGTCTGTCCCCAAGGCCCGACCGCCATCGGCCGGATCTCCCAGGAATAGGGTTCCATTCCCCGGTGCGCGAGTAATCCGAAACTCGTCAATCTCCCCATCGGGATCATTGCCCCCTAAGCCGGTTAAACGGGTCGCCACCCCCCGTGGAATTTCACTAACACCTCCAAAAGTATTTGGGGGAACTTCAACGGTTGTCTCCTCCGTTTCCGGGGATATATTGCTGCCTTCAGTTTTGAGGAATACTGTTCCGGGGGTCGGGTCTTCTTCACCCGTCTCGTCAATCGCAACATAGGTAAAGCTGGTATTACCGCTAAATCCCTCTGGGAAGCTAAATTCCAAGTTAGCCAGTTCGTCCGCCGTCAGCACATCCCCAGCACTGACCTCGTTTCCATCGAGGGTTAGGGTTCCCTCGCCGGGTAACTCATCAATCCTAAATTCGAGATCATCATTATCGCTTTCAATATCTGTCCCGCCGAGTCCTTCGAGGGTGACGGGTTCACCGGGTTCGATGACTTGTAAGACATCCTCGGTGTCCGGCGGTGCATTGGCTGTCCCTAACGTCACCTCCGCCGTTGGAGACTCACCCCCTTGATTGTCGATGGCGCGAAACCCAAATGTGGTCCCGCTGAATCCCGGTTCGGCTTGAAAGAACAGGCGATCGAGTTGGTCGGGGGTTAGGGTTTCCCCTTCAACCACTTCTCGTCCCCCTCGTTCGGGATCGCCGATAAAGAGGGTGCCTTGGCTCGCCGGTGGCAATTCGGCAATTTCGTAGCGATTGATGGTTCCATCGGGATCCTCGCCGCTGAAGAGATCATTGGAGAGGTTGGTAACAGTCCCGGGGGGGACATCTTCTTCGCCTCCGGTCACCTGAGGGGGACTGTTGAGCCGAACGGTTCCGGGTTCTGAAGCTTCTCCTTGATTATCAATGGCCCGATAGGTAAACTCTGAGCCATCGAAGTCATCGTTGGCATCAAACACCAACTGGTCCAACTCATCGGCGCTGATGCTCTCCCCCGGACCGATTTCACGACCATTGACTCGCAAGACGCCGCCTTCGGGGATGGTATCAATGACATACTGTTCAATTTCACCATCGTCGCTGCCAAAGAGAACATCTACCGCTGTGACTTCACCAGGGGGAGTTGTGACTAAGCCATCATCAACCTCTGGGGGTTGGTTGCCAATGTCAATCGAATCTGTTGCGGTGATTTCGGGTAGGAGGCGATCGGAATTGTCAGGATCCACAATCCCAAATCCCGGCACTCGGACTCGGGCCGTGTTGGCAATGGCATCACCGCTCGGCAAACTGCTGACGGTGGCTTCAACTTGGTACACTGCCCGTTGGTTGGCCTCGAGGTCGAAGGTATCCGATATCGCTCCGCTGCCACTGGTGCTACTGACTACGTCGCCATCGGCATTAAGAATCTGGCGCGTCCAGCTAAAACTCTCAATGCCATCAGGAAGGGGATCTGAGACTTCGATATCGGGAATGGTCCCGTCGCTAATTTCATTGGTCTTGGGGTCGGTGATGCCCTTGTTTTCAATGGTGACTTCGTAATTGACGGTTCCTCCCGCATTGACCGGATCGGCGTCGGCATCTTTCTCTACGGTCACATTTAGGGCCACGGTGGCTTCTGGCAGGCTGGCGAAGTCCGAGATGGGAATACCTATATCTCCGATTTCCGTTGCTGGCAAGTTGTTCGTACCTCGGGCCGAGAGCTGATCACGGTCCAAGCGGTACATGACTGAACCGGCGTTGAAGTAGAGATTATTATCGGCTCCAAAGCCTATGGCGCCTGCACTTCCGTCGATCGCCTCGTTGTCCTCATTGACAAGAATGCCAACTTGTTGTCCAGTGGCGCTGCTGATCTGATTGTCAGCATCGAAGGATAACTCCACCCGATAGAGTTGGTAGTCATTCGATCCTTGGCGAGCGGTGATGAAGAAAACATTCTCATTCTCTGGATCAAAGGCGATGTCACCCCCACCGCGACCAATTCCAGTAATACCGATCTCTTGGACGCCGACTTCACCATCGGTGACGTCATCAGGGTCAATGGCATAGAGAACCCGGTTCCTGAACCCCATGCCGTAGATGCGCCCATCTTGAGATTGCCCTAATTTGACAATCCGATCATTATCGTTACTTAGGTCACCTGTGATTGGATCATCATTTCCTCGAGTTATAGGGTTAAAGCGTCCAATCGCCTCATTGTTTCCAGTCTCAAAGTCGAATTTATAGACGGTAATCCCGTCGGCTACGGTCTCTGTGTCGGTATAAAATAAATCGCCATCACTGTTGCGAGATAAGGCAAAGCTGCTATCTGCCAGTTGACCAATGGATTCCCGTTCAGCATTGGTGGGGTTGACTAGAAATAATTGGTCGTTATCTTCTCCCCCACTGGCATAAAAGAAGTTGGGGGTGTTAAAGCGACCGGGATAACTTGCTAAGGTGTCGGGGTGGAAGGGAAGCCTGAGCGCATCGAGTCCCCTCGCCCTGGTTTCGGCAGAGTCTTGGCTGGATTTTGACTTGAGAATGCGGTCAAAGTGCCATTGTCCCTGACCCACCACGTGACTGGATGCGGCGATTGTGACTCCGAGCAGTTGCTGGAGATGCGTCAGAAACTGCTGTCCCAGAGTTCCGGCGCCGGTGCGACAGCCGTAGAGAACCACCGAGGCCTGAGAACTAAGAGATGTCGACCATTGACGTAGCTGACTGGCCCAGTCCGCTAGGTTGTGCTGCGTTAACCCAGTTTGACCCAACTGCAACCCTCCCGGCTGTCCGTGGGCGATCAGATGCAGGCTATCGATGCCCTGATGCTGCTCAAGATACTCGGAAATCTGCTCAACTCCATTACGCTGGGCATCAAGTTGTAGGACTTGGGCCGTGTCGATGACCCCTCTCAGTAACTGTTCAGGCGCCTCAATGGCAGCATCAAGGACGATCAGGGGACGATATGGGTAGTGCAGATTCATGATGGGTCTGAAAAACTTTGGGTATTTATGCTGAGGCTGGCTCCCTAGACTTAAGGGAAATCTCCTGGGCAGTCTGGAAGAACATGATAGGGGTTAGGGTTGAGCCAACTGAAGACGTGCCTGAACTATTCCCAGACAGAGGAAACCTATTCCAGACGCGTCATGGAACTATCAACAGGATGTCCGGAAATAGAGACATCGTATTCAATCTGACTCGATGACACCCAAATAGCTGTGGCGATCGCCCTAGGGCAAGGCCATGCCTCTACACTTTATAACCTAGGCCTGGGCTATTTCCTAAGAATTCCCGACATTAATTGCAAAGATTTGATAAAGCTCTGGGATAGATTGACCTGTATCCGTAGTATTACGGATAATAACTCCGTGAGACTACGGAATTATTCGTCCGAGGAACTACAGTCAGAGCAACTCCGAGGGGCGATCGCCCCCCCAAGTCGCTAAAATAGGGATTCCCTGAACAGTCCTGAACATCTAAACGCCAACAGATACCTATGACCGTTACCCCTCGTCGTTACCACATCACCACCTTCGGCTGTCAGATGAACAAAGCTGACTCGGAACGGATGGCCGGGATTCTCGAAACCCTAAATTTCCAAGCCACAGAGGACCCAAACCTGGCGGACTTAGTCCTCTACAACACCTGCACGATCCGCGACAACGCCGAACAAAAGGTCTATTCCTATCTCGGGAGACAGGCCAAACGCAAACAAAATGACCCCAACCTCATCCTCGCAGTGGCCGGTTGCGTGGCCCAACAGGAAGGAGAAGCCCTCATGCGACGGGTTCCGGAACTGGACTTGGTGATGGGACCGCAACACGCCAATCGCCTCGGGGATTTGCTCGAACAGGTGTTCTCTGGTAGCCAAGTGGTGGCCACGGAACCGGTGCATATTATGGAAGACATCACCAAACCCCGCCGCGATAGTGCGGTGAGTGCTTGGGTGAATGTGATTTACGGCTGCAATGAACGCTGCACCTATTGCGTGGTGCCCAATGTGCGCGGTGTGGAACAGTCCCGCACTCCGGAGGCGATTCGCGCTGAAATGGAGGAACTCGGACGACAAGGCTATAAAGAAGTGACCCTCTTGGGGCAAAATATCGATGCCTATGGGCGAGATTTGCCCGGTAGTACCCCCGAAGGACGACATCTCCATACCCTGACGGATTTGTTATATTTCGTCCATGATGTGCCGGGAATCGAACGCATCCGCTTCGCTACGAGTCACCCCCGCTACTTCACTGAACGGCTGATTCGCGCTTGTCAGGAACTGCCTAAAGTCTGCGAACATTTCCATATTCCTTTCCAATCTGGCGATAACGAGATTCTCAAAGCGATGGCCCGGGGCTATACCCATGAGAAATATCGCCGCATTATCGACAAAATTCGTCATTATATGCCTGATGCGGCGATTAGTGCCGATGCGATTGTCGGCTTCCCCGGCGAAACTGAGGAACAGTTCCAAAAAACTCTGGATTTAACGGCCGATATTGGTTTTGATATTCTCAATACTGCTGCCTACTCTCCCCGTCCCGGAACCCCAGCGGCTCATTGGCAGAATCAACTCAGCGATGAGGTGAAACAAGACCGCTTACAACGACTCAATCACTTGGTGAGCGTGAAAGCTGCTGAACGCTCTCAACGCTATGCGAATCGTGTTGAGGAGGTGTTGGTTGAGGAACAAAATCCTAAAGATCCCACTCAAGTTATGGGACGGACACGGGGCAATCGCTTAACCTTCTTTGAGGGGAGTTTAGAGGAGTTGAAAGGAAAAACAGTGTCTGTAGAAATCTCGGAGGTTCGTCCCTTTAGTTTGACAGGACGGGTTCTGTCCTTGGTTGAGTCTTAAGGAGGAACGGTGCCACTTTTCTCGGTGGTTCTCTGAAAACAGTTTTGAAGGCCTGAAAATGCTAGAATCAGTGGACTTGATGGTGCGATCGCCCCCCCAGGCGATCGTTCAACCTAAAGTCTCTCTAGGATTGACCCGAAACCACTGACGTTAACCTCTAAGTCTAACTCTCACTCTTAAACTCAACCTGATTGATTATCGAGAGTGATGTTCTCAGCAACAGTCCTCTGACCCCCAATTTAAGGTTGAGTTGCTGTCGCGTTTTACAAGGAATCCCATTTATGGCTTCTCTACAATCTATTGCCTTAATCTCGGTTCATGGTGATCCGGCGATCGAAATTGGTAAGGAAGAAGCTGGAGGACAAAATGTCTATGTGCGCCATGTTGGTGAAGCCTTAGCCAGTTTAGGCTGGCAGGTGGATATGTTCACCCGCCGCACAAACTCCAGCCAAGCGGATGTTGTTCAACATGGACCGAATTGTCGCACGATTCGCCTCAGGGCGGGGGCAGAACGCTTTGTTCATCGAGATCTAATTTTTGATTATCTACCTGAGTTTGTTCAGGCGTTCCATCACTATCAACGGGATTCAGGGCGACACTATCACCTGGTTCACACCAACTACTGGCTCTCGGCTTGGGTGGGACTGCAACTGAGACAGACTCAATCCCTGGCCCAAATTCATACGCATCATTCTCTCGGTTCGGTGAAATATCGCTCGGTGCAAGCTATTCCCGATATTGCCAAAACCCGTTTGGCTACTGAAAAGCGTTGCATTGAAACGGCTGATTGTGTCATCGCGACGAGTCCTCAGGAAGTTGAGGATATGCGGCGGGTGACGCCCCTGGGTACTATCCAAGTGGTTCCCTGTGGTACAGATGTGCATCGATTTGGTTCGATTTCTCGCTCGGCGGCCCGGAAGTTACTGGGGATTCCCCCGGAACAAAAACGTCTCTTTTATGTGGGACGCTTTGATAGTCGTAAGGGGATTGAAACCCTGATTCGGGCCGCTGGCCGATCGCAGTTCCGCCATGATCCTGATTTTAAGGTGGTGATCGGCGGTGGGGCGCGATCGGGCCATCAAGATGGAGATGAACGCGATCGCCTCATGGCCTTAACCCAACAACTCGGCCTGGATGGCCAGGTTGAGTTCCCTGGCCGCATTGAGGATGACTTGATGAGTGCTTACTACGCCGCCGCTGATGTCTGTGTGGTTCCGAGTCACTATGAACCGTTTGGTTTGGTGGCCATTGAGGCCATGGCTTGCGGTACTCCCATCGTCGCCAGTGCGGTGGGTGGCTTACAATACTCGATTGTTCACGAACAAACGGGCTTGTTGGCCCCCGCTAAAGACGAAGCGGCCTTCGCGGCGGCCTGCGATCGCCTTCTCTCGAATCCCCAATGGCGCGATCAACTTGGCCAAGCCTCTCGCCAACGGGTTTTAGAAGAGTTCAGTTGGGAAGGGGTGGCCCAACATCTGACACAAATCTACGACGGACTCTTGCAAGAAATGGCTATCCCCGCTTAATGGTTCAGGTCGTTACCCGTTGGCGTAACGCATTAACCATTAACGCATTAAAAATGGGGGTGTACTCATAACAGTACACCCCCATTTCTTATCAATATCTCAAACTCAAGGAGTCACGAAACCTCAACCTCCCGCCACGGCCGGAACAATGCTCACTTCATCACCATCATTGAGTGTGGTTTCAGTGTTGTCCAGAAAGCGAATATCCTCACTATTGACGTAGAAATTGAGGAAGCGACGGGGTTTGCCCTGTTCATCACACAGACGAGCTTTAATCCCCGGACAAGAGCCTTCGAGAGCCTCAATTAACTCGGAAATACTGCTGGCGTCACAGTCAAGTTTGGCGCGATCGCCGGTAAACTTTTGCAGGGGGGTGGGAATAAGAACGGTAACAGACATAACAACTCAAAATGACTCAAAATGACTCAACATAACTCAACACAAAGGGAAAAAACCCAAAAACTAGACTAAAACTTGCTGCCATTCCAGACGGTTGAGCGTATGAGAACGCTCCAACGCCCGCTCAAAGGAATCGAGTTTCGGCTCAATGGTGAGTGGTTCACCAATATAACCTTGAACCGCTTCTTGGGTTTTCAAGCCATTGCCAGTAATATAAACCACGGTCACTTCATCAGGGTCAATTTTGCCCGCTTCTACTAATTTTTTGAGGGTGGCGATGGTGGTTCCGCCGGCGGTTTCGGTGAAAATGCCTTCGGTTTCTGCCAATAACTTCATCCCGTCGATGATTTCAGCATCGGTGACGGATTCGATGCTGCCATTGGTTTGGTTGGCAATATCGACGGCGTAAATACCATCAGCGGGATTGCCAATAGCAATGGATTTAGCAATGGTGTTAGGTTTGACTGGGGCGATGAAGTCCCGTTTTTCTTTATAAGCGCTGGCGATGGGAGAACAGCCTTCGGCTTGGGCACCACTGAAACGAACGGCTTTGTCTGCAACTAAGCCGGTTTCGACAAATTCGCGGAAGCCTTTATAGATTTTGGTAAATAGCGATCCCGAGGCCAGGGGGGCGACAATATGATCCGGCAGTTGCCAACCGAGTTGTTCGGCTACTTCAAAGCCTAGGGTTTTTGAACCTTCAGAATAGTAAGGACGCAGGTTGATGTTGACAAATCCCCAACCTTGGGTGTTGGCCACTTCTGAACAGAGGCGGTTGACTTGATCGTAGTTGCCCTTGACTGCCATCAGAGTTGGGTTATAGATCAGAGTTCCCAGGATTTTACCGGCTTCTAAGTCAGCGGGGATGAAGACACAGCAGTCGAGACCGGCGTGGGCGGCGATCGCCGCTGTGGAGTTGGCCAGGTTGCCGGTACTGGCACAAGATACGGTAGAGAACCCCAGTTCACGAGCGCGAGTTAACGCTACCGAGACCACCCGATCCTTGAAACTCAGGGTGGGCATATTGACGGCATCGTTTTTAATATAAAGCTTTTTCAATCCCAAGCGACGGGCCAAACGATGGGCTTCAACCAACGGTGTCATTCCCGTTCCTACGTCAATGGGGGTATCTGTGGCCACCGGGAGAAACGGTTTGTAGCGCCAAATGGAGTGAGGTCCGGCTTCGATGGTGTCACGGCTGACGGTTTGGCGCAAGACATCATAGTCATACTTGACTTCCAGCGGCCCGAAGCACTCTTCACAGACGTGTTTGGCGGTGGCTTCGTATTCAGTGCCGCATTCTTTGCATTTTAGTCCGGTGAATGCGGTGGTGGAAGCTTGTTTGAGGCGTTCAATGGCTTGGGTCATGGGGGGTCTCTACTTGTCTTAACTCAACCTGAATCGAAATCGTAACACGGGGGTCAAGTCCCGTCAAATAATCCCGATAAAATTTGTCGGGATTAAACTAAACCTGTCAAAGTTGCCCGAGGCCGGGGATAGCCGAGGCGAGGGGAGATCCATGTTCACCTAGAGAGAGAATCAGGTCGAAAAAAAAGGAGGAGTGGCGATCGCAACCTAGGCCCCATCACACTCAAGAGGACCATGGTATTATCATTGGCGCTTACAGGGGCACTGATCGTCGAGTCCAAGAGAGCGAAGAAAACTCAAGACAATCTCCCACTCTCATGCTGCGGGTCAATCACTCTTGCATCCTTGACGAGTTAGGCTGAATGGTATGCAGAAGAAATGGTCAAGCCACTATGACCGTGAAAACGCAACGCGATCGCCAATCCAATTCCAGCGTCCATGCTAATCACCCAGGTTCCCCGGTGTTCGTATCTTTCTTTAGCTATCCTTTCCTGAAACGGTTGCAGCTTCAGTCTCATATTGACTTAGCCATTGAGACACCCAAAAATCCGCAATATGTAGCCAATCTCAAACGTTGGTCACAGATTTGTGCCTATGCCGTCATTGGCCTAGGATGTCTGGTCTTACTCGGTTGGGTCTTTGATATTGGCTTGTTTAAAAGTATCCTCCCCTTCTGGGTGACCATGAAAGTCAATACCGCCATTGGCCTAACCTTGGCCGCTGGGGCGCTGCTGGCCAGTCATCACCGGCTCAGACTGCTAACGATGACCGGAGCGGGGCTAGTTGTGGCCCTTGGGGCGCTCACCACCCTCGAATATGCCCTAGACCTCAGACTGGGGCTGGATCAGGCAATCTTGCCCGATGATCCCAACCCCGTCGGCACGTACATTCCAGGGCGCATGGCCTTAAATACGGCGATCGCCTTTTGCAGCATCGGCATCGCCCTAACCTATCAAGCCTTTCGTCGCGATCGAGCCGCCCAACTCTGGGCGATTGTCACCTTTCTGATTGCCCTACTCGGCTGTCTCGGCTATCTGTTTGGCATTACCGCCTTTTACGGTTTAGGGAAGTTTACCGAGATGGCCCTACATACCGGCCTGGCCTTTGTTCTGCTGTCTTTGGGGGTTCTGGGGCGCTACCCCGATCGCGGCGGTATGGGAATCATCGTCAGTGAACTAGCCGGCGGTGCAACCATTCGTCGTTTGATTGGCCTGACCCTGATCCTACCCACCATCGGCTGTGGCGTCGTTCTGTTGGGAAAACGAGCGGGCTTCTACGACGCAGAAGTGGCCTTAGTTCTCTTAAGTATTAGCAGTGTCTTCGTCTTAGGGGCCGTAATTTGGTGGAATGCTCGCACTATTGGCGCCGCCGACTATCAAGCCCTGTACGATACCCTAACTGGATTACCCAACCGCCTCTTATTCCGCCAACAACTCACCAACGCTCTACAGGATGCACGGGAACAGGAGCAGTCTCTGGCTGTCTTTTTCATCGATATTGACTGTTTTAAGAAAATCAACGACACCCTCGGCCATGATCTCGGTGATGAAGTCTTGCAGTTAGTCAGTCGTCGCATCGTCGCTGAACTGCCACAAGAGGGGAGTTTATCCCGTTGGGGTGGCGATGAGTTTACCCTACTGTTACGGCCTCCCATTGATCCTGTCGCCTGTGAACGACTCGCACAACGGCTGGTGGGAGTACTGGGATTACCGTTTGATATTGAACCCTATTCCTGTTACGTCAGCGGCAGCATTGGTATTGCCCGTTATCCCCAGGATGGAGAGGATGCGGCCAGCTTAATGAAACACGCTGATATCGCGCTGCACCGAGCTAAAGAGGCGGGACGGGGTAGTTTTCAGTTCTATCAAGGGATGTTAGATCATCAAAGCTATGATCTGTTGTTGTTGGAACGGGAGTTACATTTAGCCGTCGAACGACAGGAGTTTGTGCTGTTCTATCAGCCCAAATTATCGATTAAAACCGGCAGATTGTCGGGGTTAGAGGCGTTGATTCGTTGGAACTCACCCCGTCTGGGCCAGGTGTCTCCCCAGGAATTTATTACGCTGGCGGAGGAGAATGGCTTAATTGTGCCGATTGGTGAATGGGTCCTCTATGAAGCCTGTCGGCAAATTCGCCGTTGGCAGGAACAGGGGTTTCCGCTGGTTCCGGTGGCGGTGAATTTGTCGGCCCGTCAGTTTTTGCAGACGAATTTGGTGCAGACGGTGCGACAGGTGTTGGAGACGACGCAGGTGTCGCCGGAGTATTTGGAGGTCGAGATTACGGAGACGGTAGCCATTCAAAATGTGGCACTGACTCAGGTGATTCTTCAGCAGTTGCGGGAGATGGGGGTGAGGATTGCTCTCGATGATTTTGGCATGGGCTATTCTTCGTTGGCTTATCTCAAGAATTTTCCTCTGAATGCACTGAAGATTGATCGCTCCTTTGTCCGAGATGTGACGACTCAATCGAAAGATCGCGCGATCGCGTCGGTGATTGTGGCCTTGGGGCGAGGCTTAGGCATGAAAATCGTCGCTGAAGGGGTCGAAACGGTCGAACAGATGCAGTTGTTGTCTGAACTCGATTGTGATGAGATTCAAGGCTATTGGCTCTCTCCGGCGCGGCCGGGAGAGGCGTTGGAGGAGATTTATGAGCGGATTCGTATTTGTCAGCCTCTGTTATAGTTAATAGTGAATAGTTAATAGTTAATAGTTAATGGGGAATGGGGTTGCTCTCTCTCTATGTGAGTGTTGAGGGGGTTTCTAGACCGTGGGATTCCATGAGGGGGCGATCGCGGAGAATCTCGGCCGGGGGACCATCGGCGATGAGGTGGCCGTTATCTAACAGGAGAACGCGATCGCACAGTTCTAGGATTAATTCGAGATCGTGGCTGGCTACGAGGAGGGTTTGTGGGGATTGTTGCAGAAACTTGATCAGACGACGGCGCGATCGCAAATCTAAGTTAGCACTGGGTTCGTCGTAGAGAATCAGATCCGGTTTCATGGCCAACACCCCGGCGATCGCCACCATTCGTTTTTGTCCTCCAGAGAGATGATGGGGGGGGCGATCGCGATATTCGAGAATCCCCAATTGCTCTAAGGTCTCATGGACCTGACAAGCCACCTCAGCATCGCTATAGCCGAGATTCTCAACACCAAAGGCCACATCATCCCAAACTGAGGGAGAAAACAATTGATCGTTGGGGTTTTGGAAGACTAACCCCACATCCGGGCGAAATTGTCCAGGAATGACGGGTTTTCCGAATAGACTCACCGCTCCTGAACTCGGACGCAAGACGCCACAGATGGTCAGAAATAAGGTCGTTTTTCCGGCACCGTTGGGGCCAATGATTCCCACTCGCTCCCCAGACTCAATCGTCAGGCTAATCTCTTTGAGGACGGAGGTCACATTCGCATAGGTAAAGGCAACTCGATCGAGGGATAGAGCCGCTTCTCTCGGGGGCTGAGATGCAGAAGAATAAGCCACTGTAGCAGGGAACAGGTAATCGGTGAGGGCCAGAGAAACCGTCAGATCAGAGTAGCGAAAATTACTTTCTCCGAAAGGGTCATTATGCTTTAAGATAGAAAGGTTTGGCAACCGTTTAAACATCACCACAGTTACCGTTATGGCAGTCCCTAAGAAGAAAACATCCAAAGCCAAGCGCAATCAGCGTCATGCCGTTTGGAAGCGAAAAGCCGCCCTAGAAGCAGAAAAAGCTCTATCGTTGGGTAAGTCTGTACTGACAGGGCGCTCTCGTGGCTTTGTCTATCCGACCAAAGACGACGACGAGGACGACGAGGAATAGGGGCGAAACATTTTTCGCTCCTACTCATGGTGGGCATCAAGCACGCAAAAATGAGGTTCTGTCCGATGCAGAACCTCGACTCCAGGGGTTGACAGGTTTAAAGAATTGAGAGCAAAGAATGTACTCGGGCTGATCTCCATCCACCGCTACAGGGGAACACCCAAGAACACCCAGTTTTTAAGCAAGTTTGTGACGATCGCCGGGGAATCTGGGAATCTAACGTGTGGGGTTCGTTTGCACCAGCGCCGTGACTGGCCTGATTCCGCCTGTTGCGATTGCGTTAAGTCTTCGATCATCGGTAGTGCGACAAAACTACTGAGCAACAAACTGATACAAAACAGAGAAAGCCAGCCTGAATGATGGGAGGTTGCTGTCGTTACGCGTTTCATGAGTGTCTCCTAATGGTTGCCCGTTCCTCGATGTGGTGATGCCCTCAGGTCTCTCGATTCGCCCCGGTCTGGGTTGCTCTGGAATCTTCGCCTGAGCTGCCTAAAATTTTTGCCTGGACGCAAGTTACGTGTTTATACTGACATCATTCTCATCAGTGTAACCAAGGTGAGGGGAAACGTCAAGCGGCGATCGCGCCCCTCATTCAAGGCAGTTAAATAGTGACATTTTTTGTTCTCTCAAATCCTTTAAATCAAGGCTTTTGCGCTCAAATAAAATCTTAACTGATATGGCTATATTGGAGGATTTAAGTTCTTGATTGTATCCCAGCATCAAGAATCATACGTGATTACACGTAATTATACGTACATCAGAGTAGCCCGGCGAGCTATCACTCCTGACGGGTCTATTGACCCTGGGGAAACCCTGTTATACTCTCAACTTGACGAGTTCACTGTCTAGGGTTATCCCTCCGCAATATCACGGTAATCTGTTCTCAGGAACTGTCGAGAGCACACTGTTCAGGGTAACTGTCAACGACGTTATGACCGACCAAGATCGTCTTGAATCCTTAAAAGCCGGGGTGTTGAGCGCCCTAACCGTTGTCATTGCCGATAGTGGGGTGGCCCTGTATCTAAGTTCGCGATTCGATGAACTAGGGTTGCGTCTAGCGATTGTGGCTGTCAGCGGTTTTTTGTTTGGAGTCACCTATCGCTATGCGGTGCGCGCAGACGCTAACCCCCATCTCAAATCGGGGGTTGTGGGAGCGTTTGGCTTGGTGCGAGGGTTAGCCCAACTCGAAGGATTAGAGATGTCCGAGGTGGTGGGAGCGATCGCCCTGTTGTCGCTCTTTGAGAGTTTGGGACTCTTTGGCCTAGCGGGACTGGGCCTCGATGTTGCTCTCAGACGCAGTTGGGTGAAGCCGAGGCTTTGACAAGCTGCTACGGTGAATGAAGATCACGATTTTGAGAGTAAGCTATGACAACCATCAACGTTGGCGATCGCGCCCCCAACTTCACCCTCAAAAGCCAAGACGGTGAATCCGTCAGTCTCAGCGACTTTAAGGGGAAGAAAGCCGTAGTGCTGTATTTCTATCCCAAAGACGACACCCCCGGCTGCACCGCTGAATCCTGCGCCTTCCGAGATAGCTACACCGCCTTCAGTGATGCAGGGGCCGAAGTTATCGGCATTAGCGGCGATTCTGTCTCCTCCCATAAGCAGTTCGCCCGGAAACACAACCTCCCCTTCACCCTCCTAAGTGATCAGGGGAACCAAGTTCGTAAACTCTACGGCGTTCCGGCGACCTTGTTTATTCTCACCGGCCGCGTCACCTATGTCATCGACAAAGAGGGCGTCGTGCGTCATATTTTTAACTCCCTATTGGACTTTCAGGGACATATCAACGAATCCCTAAAAGTCCTGCAAAACGCCTAACCTCCCGGGGGGCGGCTCAGTTTGTCTGTGCTGACTCAGCCGTAGGAACTTGGGCTAGGGCTGCGGTTAACACCTCAGCCCCAGCACCGGGGATATGAGCGTGTTCACTGAGATAGCGTTTCCAGGCCTTCGTTCCCGGTTGTCCAGTAAACAACTGCAACATATGACGGGAGATGCTGTGGAGTTTGTAGCCATGAGCCACCCAGCGATCGCAGTAACCGAGCATTCCCTCAACCACCTCAGCGCGAGTCGGAAGAGGATGCTCATCTCCGTAGATATCCCGATCCACCGTCGCCAGTAGAAAGGGATTGTCATAGGCGGCCCGGCCCACCATCACCGCATCTACATATTGATATTGGTCGCGAATCTGGCTGAGAGTCTTAAAGCCGCCATTGATTTCAATAAACAGATGAGGGAAGTCTCGTTTCAGGCGATAGACATCCTCATAGCGTAGGGGGGGAACCGTGCGATTTTCCTTGGGACTGAGTCCTTTTAACCAGGCTTTGCGAGCATGGACGGTAAAGCGTTGACAGCCGGACTCCGAGACAATACGCACAAACTCCGCCATATCTTCATAGCGATCGCACTCATCGACGCCAATGCGATGCTTCACCGTCACCGGAATCTTCACGGCCCGCGTCATGGCGGCGATCGCCTCGGCCACCCGCTGGGGTTCTTGCATCAAGCAAGCGCCAAAATTGCCATTCTGGACGCGATCGCTCGGACAGCCCACATTCAAATTCACCTCGTCATAGCCCAAATCCTGAGCAATACGGGCGCATTCAGCCAGTTCGCGGGGATTATCCCCTCCAATTTGTAGGGCTAGGGGTTTTTCTTGGGGAGAAAACCCGAGTAGTTTCGCCCGTTTTCCATGCAAAACTGCCCCAGTTGTCAACATTTCTGTATATAACAAGGGGCGGCGTGCGATTTGCCGGATGAAAAAGCGAAAGTGGCGATCGGTTCGATCCATCATCGGGGCAATACTGAGGGGGTTGCCAATAGCCATTCCACCCTGTGCCACCGTTTCGCCTTGTGAAGACTCGGCAAAAGTCGCAGTCGTCGTCATAGTCATAAATACTTACTGGTACGTCTTACCATTACGGCTCCCTCGTTGTATCGTATCTTAGAAACCGATGGACTGCGATCGCCCATTCTGTAAACAATCGTCAACTCCAACCGGAACTTAACCTGTGTCTGTCCCTCCGATCCCACCACCGCCGCGCCGTTCTCCCCTGTTTTCCCGCTACCGGGATCTCGGGGCTAAACTGACCTGCTTTTCCGGCTGGGAGATGCCCCTACAATTCCAGGGGATTCGCCAAGAACATCAGGCCGTCCGCCAACAGGTGGGAGTGTTTGATATCTCCCACATGGGTAAATTTCTCCTCAGAGGCGGCAATTCCCTAGAGGCCTTAGATTGCCTCGTTCCCTCAGATTTAAGCCGTCTCAAGCCCGGTAAAGCCCGCTATACCCTACTTCTGAACCCGGAAGGGGGGATTCTCGATGACCTGATTGTCTATTGTCAGGCTGACGATGAGGTGGTTTTAATCGTCAACGCCGCCACCCAAGAGCGAGATCATGACTGGCTTCAGGCTCATTTACCCGAGACAACCCATCTGAGCGATCGCAGCGACAGCCAAGTTCTCCTGGCCCTGCAAGGCCAACTGGCTCAATCAGTCCTGCAACCTCTCGTCGAGACTAACTTGGCTCAACTCTCGGTTTTCAACCATTGTCAGACCGAGATTTTCGGCCATCCCGCCTTTATCGCTCGTACTGGCTACACCGGAGAAGATGGCTTTGAAATCATGCTTCCTCCCGCCGCCGGACTGCACCTGTGGGACAACCTTCTCGAACAAGAGGTGGTTCCCTGCGGACTCGGTGCGCGAGACACCTTGCGCTTAGAAGCCGCGCTCCCTCTCTATGGACAGGATATGAACGAGGAAACGACCCCTTTAGAAGCGGGATTAGACTGGCTGGTTCATCTGAAGCGCAAAGGGGACTTTATCGGTCGTTCCATCTTAGAACGGCAGGCGGCCGAGGGATGGCCTCGACAACTGGTGGGGATTGCCATGCTGGGGCGATCGATTGCCCGTCATGACTATCCATTGTGGCACGAGGGAATCTCCGTGGGATATGTGACCTCCGGCGCTCCCTCCCCGACGTTAGGTATTAACATTGCCTTAGGCTACGTTCCCCCACACCTAGCCAGTCCAGGACAACGATTAGAGGTCGAAATTCGCGGCAAACAACATCCAGCTGAGGTTGTCAAAACACCGTTTTATCGACGAGGCTAGACCCACAATTGCAGGAGAACTCACCCCGAACCCCTCCCGCCGAGGGGATTTTTTGTGCTTATCGCCAGAGAAGGTTGAAATTATAGCAATCGAAGATTGCCTGATTGACACTCAGCAAGGATACTCTGAGTTGGAAGAGAATCTCCTACCTCGGGCGACCACAAGGGTACGCCCCTACGTCTTTCCCCTCCTGGGAGGGGCAGGGGTGGGTTCTCCCCTCCTGGGAGGGGCAGGGGTGGGTTCTCCCCTCCTGGGAGGGGCAGGGGTGGGTTATGCCTCTTGCCTTTTGCCTTCCCCTCCTGGGCTTATCTTGTAGGGGTTTTGTTTGAGGTAGAGAACGAGTCTTCCGGGTTGGGGG